>Ga0209536_100001387_pt1 | contig 40439 bp, 39 predicted proteins | sample DeeMarSeWOR28_12_FD_187461 | JGI IMG/M metagenome (GOLD analysis project Ga0209536, IMG submission 187461) | Marine sediment microbial communities from White Oak River estuary, North Carolina - WOR-2-8_12 (SPAdes) (version 2) | ecosystem: Environmental > Aquatic > Marine > Intertidal zone >... | reverse complement strand
TATCTGGATCTGGCCGCGGGCAGCGTCGGCGAGACCGCCAGCCGCCGCAACGACTCGGCATCGCTGGGTGAGATGCGCACGGCATCCTCCAGCCGCTCCAGCCCCTTTGCGTACTGTGATCGGAGAAGCTCGGCCACGCCCCACACGCGGAATACCTCAGAGCTCCGCCACCCCAGGAGAAGTGTCCGATTCACAGAGCCCAGAGCCTGCACGAGCGAGGGCTCCCGGGGAACCGGTTCGCTCTCGTAGGCCAGCACCCAGGCCCATCCCAGGGCCGCCTGGGCATGAGCGAATGCGGAGTCCAGACCTACAGCCTCCGAAAAGAACTCGATCGCATCGGCGGGGGTGGAGCTCTCCGGCTCCCGCAGTGCCGCCCTCCCGCGAAGGAACGCGTCATATGCCTCCGCCACGGTGGTTGGCACTCTCCGCAGCAACTGCTGCTCCTCTCCGTCGAGTGTGACCTGCATGGCTTCCAGTACCCGGCGCGCAATCTCGACACGTACGCCCGACATCTCCTTCAGAGACGCCTGATGTCTCGACACCCAGATCGGCCGGGGGGAGAGCGTATCGAAGAGGCTCAGCTCCAGTGCCAGCCAGTCTGAGACCCTTCCGACGTTCCATTGCAGGTAGTAGCCCGCCCCGACACTTTTTGCCTTCCCGACAGGATTCATCGATGACGACCGCATCGAGAGAGCGGACGGTGCACCGACGACGCGAACAGCCGACGCAAGAGAGAGGTCTGCGACCAGGTCTTCCACGAGACCCGCGGTGATGTACCCTGTGTTGCTATCCGCACGGAGGATTGTCGCAGGAAGGACCAGAATTGAGGCCTCGGGGGGCGCGACGGCATGCTTCACATAGTCCACGATGACGTAGCCGGCCAGGCCGGCAGCCACGACAATGACAACACTCAGGATCGGCTTCCAGGGGATCGTAATCTTCGAGGCACGCTCCCTGGCACGGTCCAGCAAGGCAGGTTTTGGGGGCGCAACGGGCCCCGCCTGCTCCGGAGCAAGCTCGAAATCCGAATCCACAGGCTCTGGAGCAGTGTCCGCCCCCCAGACCTCCTTCTCGTCATGACTGATGACCGGCGGCGGCTTCTCCTTCACGGTCGGGAACGAGGCAGCTTCCTCCGCTTTGTGCTTCGCCTCTTCCTTCTTCACGAGTTCGATGATCTGTTTCGCTCTGGTGATCTGCTCCTGCAATCGGAGGGCCCCCTCGTTCTCCGCCTCGATCGCCAGTATCCTGTTGACCTGTTCCAGCGCGTCGTCGTACTTCTCCTGCTGATAGAGCGAATGAGCCGCCTCCATCCACTCGGGCAGCTTCTCTCTCTGTCTGTCCAGATCCTTCGGCTGGTCCTTCTTCTCCGGCTGCTTCTCCTTCAGAGGTTCATCGTGTCCGCGTGGCGGTGCCGGCTCCTGGACGGACGCAATCCGCCGCTCCAGCTCCGGGAGATCCGGGGCCTCCGGCGCAAGCCTGCGAAGCTCCTCCAGGAGCTCTGATGCCTTGCGCGTCTTCTTCCGGTCAATGGCGATCGCCAGCCGCTCGCGCAGTACGGCGAGCTTCTGGTCACGGGCTACCTGGTTCGCGGGGGGGGCAGAATCGCGCGTCGGGAGTGGAACGGGGATCGAATCATGTGTCTTGGTCTCGGGGGGAACAGCTGCTTCCTTCTTCTTGACATCGTGCTCCTCGTCCTCGATCCTCCTCAGCTCAGCCTGTTCGGCGCGGCGGCGGATCTCTTCGAGGAGCTGCTTGCGGTCAGGCTCCTTGGAATTGCTCTTCTCGTCAGACGCCATGCGGAAGACAGCCTGTGGAGAACTCACCGGACGAATCTGTCCGGCCGAATTAACGGGCAAATATATCCAAAAGGGGAACGAATGTCAACAAAACGGGGATCACTCCGTCGCACGCGCACGCGCGAGAATCGACAGGAGATCACCCTCCAGCGTCGTCTGCGGCACTTCCACGATCCTCCCCACCTCTTCCTCACCCCGCAGGAAGATGAACGTCGGCACGCGCTCGATACCGAAGCGGTCTGTCAGACCGTCACTGCTTCTCTTCGTCCTGTCCAGGCCATAGAGCCTGATCCGCTCTGCATCCATCCCGGTCAGATCCGCGATCTTCAGGAACCGCGGGACCTCGCGTCTGGAGTCCGGACACCACGTGCCGAGAAACACGATGACATCGATCCCCTCATGCACCTGCCGGATCAGATCCAGGAACTCCTCGCCGATTCTGGAGGTATCGTAGACGAGCGCGAAATCCCCGTGGGCCGGATCGGCGAGCACCTCACGGTCCATCCATCCCACCGTCACGCCGGGCTGCGAGAGATCGCCCGTGGAGCCGCATCCGGCAGACACAAGGAGACAGAGGAACACCGCGCATGCTCGCATGCTGCTTCCCGTTTTACTTTTCTGGAGGATTCTGGTATATTGGTTCGCCGTTCAATGTAGGGAACAGCTCCCCAAAACACAAAACGCATCGATATGACCAAGCCACTCGACAAGCGGTTCAACGCCCAGGATGCATCGGCCATCGATGCTTCGGTCCTCGAGACCTTCCCCTACGAATACGCCGGCAAAGAGATCGTCATCAATATCTCCACGAGCGAATTCACCGCCGTCTGCCCCTGGTCGGGCCTTCCCGATTTCGCAACGGTGGAGGTTGACTACATCCCCCGGAACGTCTGCATCGAACTGCGATCCCTGAAGTACTACCTGCTCACCTACCGGAACGTCGGCATCTACCAGGAACACGCCGTGAACCGGATCCTCGACGACCTGGTGCGCTGTGCAAAGCCAAGGTGGATGAGGGTAAAGGCAGACTACAATGTTCGTGGAGGGATCCACACGGTGGCAAGTAGGGAGTACGGACGGGGAAGACGGCGGCCGTAGTCGGGCACGTTGCGGGCTCATCTGCCCGCGGTGGGCCGGAACGATGGACGCGGAAGCCTAGCAGGAAGGGCGATCCGCTTGAGCAGTACCGCCTCCCGGATATTCCTGTGCAGCCGCCTCGCCACGGTGATCTGCTCCGGGTCAAGCGAGAGGCAGGTGAGGGGCGAGGACCGTTTTCCCCTGCTGGAGTAGAGTTGCTCGCCCGAGGGGCCAAAAACGTAGGACTCTCCGCCTTCCCTCCCCCGGGCGTTGCAGCCGACAACGAAGATCTGATTTTCTATGGCCCTGGCCCTCAGGAGGGTTCGCCAGGCCGCGTCACGCTGGGCCGGCCACCGGGCCGGCACGAAGAGGATCTGGATCTTCTGGAGAGCCAGCACCCGTGTGAGCTCCGGGAACCGGAGGTCGTAGCAGAGGATGACGCCCCCGCGCATCCTCCCCCCTCGAACCGTGAAGGAGAACGTGCGGATCGTTTCGCCCCGCACAAAGTACCTCTGGTCCCCCGTCGGGCGAAACAGGTGGAGCTTGTCGTACCTGTGAATGACCCGCCCCCGGCTGAACACGTAGCTGGTGTTGGTCGCCTCCCCGGCCCCTTCCCGCAGAAGCATGCTCCCCGCAACGCAGGTGCAGGAGAACCTGCGGGACACCTCCCGAAAGTTCTTCCACAGCGCATCACCCCTCCGGTGAACGGCGCTCCCCCTCTCCAGCGCAGCGTACCCCCCGTCGACGAGTTCTGGGAACACCACCACATCCAGGTTGCGAAGCGTCCGCCCCCCGCTGACCTGCCTCAGGGTACGCAGATCAAAGGCCAGACCGAGCCTGACGGTTTTCATAGAACGACTCTACAGTTTCTCTTGGCTGATGCGACGGGCGGAAAAATCGAGAGCCCCGGCGTCTCTCCCGCCGGGGCTCTCGTCATCTGTGCTGTTGCAGTCTCATACCTTGCTAACGTTAGCAGCGTGCAAACCTTTCGGTCCTTCTTCTACCTCGAATTGAACTCGGTCTCCCTCAGAGAGGCTCCGGTAACCCTCACCCACGATGGCCTTGTAGTGCACGAATACATCTTCACCAGATTCTCGGCGGATGAATCCCCATCCCTTGGTCCCGTTGAACCACTTGACGACTCCCGTTTCCATGGGAGAACTCCTTTCAAAAAATATTTCGAAAAGCGTACGGCAAAGCCGCCCTGACAGGGCACCGGAGTTGTTGCCTCTTAACACTACCGCTGAACCGAGTCTTTCCTGAACGTTCGCGCGGAACATTCTTCGCCACAACGGAACGATGAAGAGCGCAAAACAAACGGTGTACCGAATCTGCGACGGCAAGATAGGAGAAGGGAACGGGAATTGCAAGGGGTTTCGACCGGGGGAGGGGGAGCTGTCCCTCCTCACTGAACGGGAAGGATGAGTTCCTGGTGCAGTTGGCTGCTGCAGATGATGGCATACCATGCCTGGAGCTGCACCTCATCCAGGAGGACGGCCCGGTGGAGTTCCCGCTCCTCCTCCGACAGAGCCGGAAATGTGTAGCGGATCTTCATGGCACCCATCTCCTCATCTGATGGTGGTCGACCCACCATCCTCTCACCGGTCGGAGTCTCGAATAGTGTGCCAGAAATTTCCCCTCTCTCTCCGCCCAAGAAAACCGTGAAAAATCGTTTCAGGGAAAGCCGGCCGACCCTCCACTGTACGGGAAGGTGAGCACCGCTGGTGAAAATTCTACTCACCCCGCCGGGAGAATCCCCCCGCTTTGGAATGAGTCTGCTTTTCGGTATATTCGCCGATGCATTTCCAACTACCCAGCAGCGGAGGTGATCAATGCTGAAGGACATCGAGAGACTTCTCGGAGAAGACGCCGAGACACTGCTCGGTCACCGGTGCAAGGGAATACCCAGAGAAGCACTCCACCTTCCCGGACCCGACTTTGTGGATCGGATCTTTCTCCAGACGGACCGCAAACCCGGCGTGCTGCGAACACTGCAGAGCCTCTATGACCACGGCCGGCTGGCGGGAACGGGGTACCTGTCGATTCTTCCCGTTGACCAGGGGATCGAGCACTCGGCCGGCGCGTCGTTCGCCCCGAACCCGGCCTACTTCGACCCGGAGAACATTGTCAGGCTCGCGCTCGAGGGAGGATGCAACGCGGTCGCATCCACCGTCGGCGCTCTCGGCTCCTGCGCACGCAAGTACGCACACAAGATACCCTTCATCGTGAAGATCAATCACAACGAGTTCCTCTCCTACCCGAACACCTACGATCAGATCATGTTCGGGGACATTGACATGGCATTCGAAATGGGGGCGGCCGCGGTGGGGGCGACGATCTACTTCGGCTCGGAGGAATCGAAGCGACAGATCCAGGAGGTCAGCGCGGCGTTCAAGTACGCGCATGAACTGGGAATGGTCACGGTGCTCTGGTGCTACACGCGCAATGCCGCATTCAAGACAAAGGAGAAAGACTACCACCTCTCGGCCGATCTCACGGGTCAGGCAAATCACCTCGGCGTCACCATCGAGGCCGATATCGTGAAGCAGAAGATGCCGGAGTGCAATGGGGGGTACACGGCCCTGAATTTTGGGAAGACGCACAAGAAAGTCTACACCGACCTGACGTCCGACCATCCGATCGATCTCACGCGCTACCAGGTGGCCAACTGTTACATGGGGAGGGCGGGGCTCATCAACTCGGGTGGCGCCTCCGGCCAGAATGACCTTGCCGACGCAGTGCGGACGGCCGTCATCAACAAGAGGGCTGGGGGCATGGGATTGATCTCTGGAAGAAAGGCCTTCCAGAAGCCGATGAAGGAAGGGGTGGGGCTGCTCAACGCGATCCAGGACGTCTACCTCACCGAGGAGATCACCGTGGCCTGAACCGGCCCCGGACCTTCGGGGGAGAGAGGAGACCTCAATCCTCGATCAGCTGGTTCCGCACCAGCACGAGAACTGCGGACTGCGGCACGATGAGGTACTTCGCGTCCTCGAATTCGATCTCGATACCCTGTTCCCGGAGGAAAATCGCATAGTCCCCCTCCTGCGCCTGCAGGGGGATGTAGCGCATCGGGTCCTTGGGAGGCGACCATGGCTCGTCATCGGTATAGTTGGGATTCGGAATCGGGTAGCCGGGGCCGACCTTGACGACCTTCCCCATGGCCACCTTCTCTTTCTCCCGAACCGACGCGGGCAAATAGAGACCCGATTTCGTCTTGTCCTGTCCGTCATCCGCCTCGAGGAGAACCCTGTCCCCGACAACGAACATCTCCTTCCGGATGTGCATGCGTCACTCCCGCGTGCTCTCCTGTTCCTGGAACATGGTACGAAAAAAGGGGCCGAAGCTCAATGCCGTGCCGGGACGCATCTTTTCGTCCGGGGATGCGTATCAGGAAGTGCAACCGGGAACGGGACTATGAAGCGACTCACCCTCTCTGCAACCGACAAGAAAATTGCAGGCGTCTGCGGCGGAATCGCCGAGTACGCCGAGATTGACTCCACCGTCGTCAGACTCATCCTGGTGGTTCTCACCGTCACCACCGGTGTCCTTCCCCTGGTCGTTGCCTACCTTGTAGCGTGGGCCATTGTCCCCGCCCCTCCGCGTTCTTGATTTTCTTTCCGCAGGTTGGTACCTTTAAGTTCGTGTGAGTACCCTAGAGACACAGTCACCCTCAACAAATGCCGCGCGTGACCCATGGCCATTGCCGTTCGTAACCTGACGAAGGAGTACGGGACCCAGAGAGCCGTCGACGACATCTCCTTCGACGTGAAGACCAGTGAGATCCTCGGGTTTCTCGGACCCAACGGAGCCGGGAAAACCACAACCATGAAGATGATCACCTGTTACATGCCTCCAACGGCCGGCACGATCGAGGTCGACGGGCTGAACATCTACGATCACTCCATCGACGTCAGGAGGAAGATCGGATACCTCCCGGAGATGAACCCCCTCTACCTCGACATGAATGTCCTGGAGTACCTCGACTACTCGGCACGGCTCCATGGCATCGAGCAGTCCGCCATCCAGTCCCGCATCAAGGAGATGGTTGACGTCTGCGGCATCGCGGAGGTACGCCACAAGGATATCGGTGAGCTCTCGAAAGGCTACCGCCAGCGCGTCGGGCTCGCCCAGGCGATGATCCACGATCCGGAAGTCCTCATCCTTGACGAGCCGACCAGCGGCCTGGATCCGAACCAGATCGTGGAAATCCGCAATCTCATCAAGAGGCTCGGGAGCGCGAAGACGGTCATCCTCTCCACGCATATCCTCCCGGAAGTCCAGGCCACCTGCAACCGCGTCCTCATCATCAACGAGGGAAAGATCGTCGCCGATGGATCCCCCCAGCAACTCCAGCGGGATTTTACGGGCGGCGAATCCATTACCCTCGAACTCAAGACAGAGGTGACCGACCCGCTGCAGGAGATCGCGCCAAAGCTCCAGGTCATCGCCTACGTGAAGAACGTCACGTTGCTCTCCCACGAAGAAGGGATCTCCCGGTTCGAACTGCATGTGGACAAAGGGACCGACGTCCGCGAGGCGGCCTTCCGTCTCGCCGTGTCCGAGAACTGGGTGGTTCTCGAACTCTATCGGAAAGCGACAACACTGGAAGAGGTATTTCACAAACTTACCGCAGCATGACCATGCCATCTCTGCAGAACATCGGTACGATATTCCGGCGCGAACTGCGCTCGTACTTCAACTCACCGATCGCGTACGTCGTGATCATCGTGTTTCTCGTCATCATCGGGTGGTTCTTCAGCAGTAATCTGTTTCTCATGAACGTCGCCTCGATGAGGATTCTCTTTGAGCTGGTGCCCATCATCTTCCTCTTCTTCGCACCGGCCATTACGATGAAACTCCTCGCGGAGGAGATGAAGTCGGGCACGCTCGAGCTCCTCACGACAAAACCGGTCCGGGACGCCGAGATCATCCTGGGCAAGTTCCTCGCAGCGTGGATCCTGCTCGTCGCAGCGCTCGTGCCGACGCTCCTCTACGTCATGACGCTGGCCTTCCTCGGTCCCCTCGATCCCGGCCCCGTCCTCACCGGCTACCTGGGTCTTCTCCTCATGGGGAGCGTCTACATCGCCATAGGCCTCTTTGCCTCCAGTGTGACCGAGAGCCAGATCATTGCCTTCATCCTGAGCTTCCTTATCGTGCTGGCGCTGTTCCTCTTCGATAAGGTCCTCATCTACGTCCCTGAAGGGCTGACCTCCATCCTGGAGTTCCTCGCCGTCGATTTCCACTTCTCCAATATCGCACGGGGGGTGGTCGACACACGGGACATCATATACTTCCTGTCGCTCCTGCTGTTCTCTCTGTTGCTGGCAACCGTCTCACTCCAACGACGTAAATGGTAGCGGTGCTATGAATCCCAAAATGCTCAAGACCCAAACCCTTGTCCGTGTCGGCGTCATTCTGGCAATCCTCATACTCCTCAATATCGTGTCGATCCGGATCTTCACCCGTCTGGACATGACGGGGAACGACCTCTTCACGCTCTCCGAGGCCAGCAGGGAGCTGATGCAGTCCATCGATGACATGGTGACCGTGCGCGCCTACTTCACCGAGGATCTTCCCGCCCCCTACAACAACAACAGACGGCTCCTCCTCGACCAGCTGAACGAATACAAGGCGTATGCCGGCGGAAACCTCCAGCTCGAGTTCATCAGTCCGGCAGGAGAGACAGGCGAACGTGACGCCCAGCAGGAGGGAATCGCCCCGGTTCAGGTCCAGGTGGTAAAGGAAGACAAGTTCGAAGTGAAGCGCGCGTATATGGGCGTGGTCTTCCTCTACGAAGACCGCAAGGAGATCATTCCCGTCATTCAGAACACGGCGAACCTGGAGTACGAGATCAGCACCAGCATCAAGCGGCTCATTACCCGGGAGCAGAAGCGGATAGGCTTTCTTGCCGGACACGGCGAGCCCGCGCTCGATGACCTCAAGGCCATCCAGGAGGTGCTGCGCAAGCAGTACACGCTGGAACGCGTCGAGCTCAACAACGGACGATCCGTGCCACCCGGCCTCGCCGCCCTGGTGGTCATGGCACCGGCATCCAGCATTCCGGAGCCCGAGAAATTCCAGATCGACCAGTACCTCATGAGGGGCGGCCGGGTGGCGTTTCTCCTGAACAAGGTGAGCGCCGACCTGCAGAACCGCACCGGACGGACGCTGGACGTGAACCTGGATGATATGCTCGAATCCTACGGCCTCCGCGTCAACAGCGACCTGGTCAGGGATATCCAGTGTGCCAACATCAGCATCGTTCAGCAGCAGTTTGGCTTCTCCTTCCAGTCCCAGGTTCCGTTCCCCTACCTTCCGCTGGCGACCAGGATGCATCCCGAGAATACCATGGTGAAGGATCTCCAGGGCATTGTCTTCTTCTTCGTCAGCTCGGTGGACACGACACAGCTAGCCGCCAGGAATCTCACCGGGGAAATTCTCGTGAGCACGTCTGATCAGAGCGGACGGCAGACGGGGACCTTTGCGTTCGACCCGCTCCAGCAGTTCACCCGGGAGGAGTTCTCCGAATCCGCGATCCCGCTGGCGGCACTCGTCACCGGATCGTTCCAGAGCGCCTACTCCGGGAAGCCGGTCCCTGCAGACACCTCCGTCGACGCTCCGCCGCCGGTGAGTCAACCCCTCACCAGCAGTCCCGAAACCCGCGTGGTGCTCGTCGGAGACGGAGACTTTGCTCGCGACCAGTACCTGAGCAACAGAGACAACCTGAACTTCCTCGCGAACATGGTCGACTACCTGGTCGACGACGCCGGACTCATCTCCATCCGGTCCAAAGATGTCTCGATGCCTCCTCTGGAGCAGGTGTCTGACGGCACGAAGAAGATGCTGAAGTACGGGAACCTTGCTCTCCCGCCTCTCCTCGTCCTCGGCTATGGACTGATGCGATGGCGAATGCGCAAGGCCCGCCGGAAAGCACTGGAAGTTCAATAAGCGACAGGGTTGTACAGCATGAAACGCAGCACGTGGATACTCCTGGTCATTCTGGGCCTCCTCATCATTGCCACGCTCCTCGTCTTCCAGCGACCTGGAGAAACCAGCTCATCCGGTTTGCTCGGGGAAACGCTGGTGCAGCTGGACTCGGCGGCAATCGATAGAATCGATATTACGTCTCCTTCAGGCGAGGTAAGCATCGTCCGCGAGGGAGCGCGCTGGATGCTCACCACTCCCGCAGGACGGTACCCGGCCGATGAGAGTGCGGTTGCGACGGCGGTCGGGGCAGCAAGCCGGCTGGAGCTGCGGAGCCTCGTCTCCAGCAACCCCGAGAAGCAGCATCTCTTCCAGGTTGATTCCTCGGGAACGTCCGTGCGGCTCTTTGACCATGGTACCGAGCGCGCCGCAATCCGTGTGGGAAAAGCGGGGAGCTCCTACACCGGCACCTATGTCCGGCAGGAAGCCTCCGACGAAGTCTATCTCGCCGATGGCGTCATCAGCCACCTGTTCAACAGGAAACCCGAAAACTGGAGGGACAAGAGAATCCTCACCACCCGCGAGGAGGAGATTGAGCGGGTGGGATTCCAGTACGGGGACACCACATTCACCCTCGCTCTCCAGGACAGCGTCTGGCGCGTCGACGGTATTCCCGCTGTCGATCCCACGGTGAAGAGCTTTCTCGGCTCACTCTCACGTCTCGTCGCCGACGCGTTTGTCGATTCCAGCATTACCCTCCCCGAGCCGGTCGCCTCCCTCGATGTGGATGGAACGAAGCTCACCTTCCATCCCTCAAGCGCCCCGAACAAGTACTACATCCGTGCCTCCTCGGGGCCGCAGATCTTCGAAGTCTACGCGTGGCGGGTCACCCAGGTGCTGAAGCGGATGAAAGACTTCCTCGGAAGCACTCCCCAGTAGCACCCCCGGGCGGGAAGAAGAAAACAGAGAGGGCCGGAGCATTCGCTCCGGCCCCCTCTCCTCCTGCATAGCTCTGAGGCTCCTAGCGGACCCGCCCTTCCGATCGGGGTGGCCGTTTGGGGACAGTACCGCTTCGTCCGCTCTCCTTCCCCGATCGTTCCGGTCGAGGCGGGGGCTTCCCCGGAGACTCATACCGGGGCTTGGCTGCCCTCTGAGGATCCACCCGTGCCGGTTCCCGTTTCGGTCCGGACGGGCTGACCGATCGAGGCTCCGGCGCCCTCTTGACTTCCCTCTCTCCGCGACCAACTGGCGCTTCGAAGTCGGGACGCCGGATTCCTCGTTCCAGCCGAGTCTCGACCCTCCGCTCGGTTCCACCCTTCCGCACATCGCCTCCTCCCGGAACGGACGGCCAGGTCTCGACCCCCTGCATTCGAGGAGAGGCCTCGGGCCGTTGCACCTTCTCCTCCCGACCTTTCGCCATCTCACGCACCCGCGCATCGATTCTCCGGGTATCCAGCCGGATCGTCCGCTCCGTCTTCCTCACCTCCTCCGGCCGAAGCCGCACGCCATCGTGAGAGCGTTCGTCGATCGTGGGGCGGAACACTTCCACCGTCCCTTGCTCGCCCGCACGCACCGCCCCCCGGGGGCGAATCTCGTCCACCTCAACCAGACGCGTGTGACCGATGCGGATACTGCCTCGTTCCTCGATGTATGAACGGCTCGGGCCCCGCGAGGCGATCCTCCCCCCCTCTGATCGAACGCTTCCGGCGCCCCGCGTTCGCCCTATGAGCCGGACATTTTCAGCGGTTCTATAGACATACCTGTCAACAGCATAGTTCGTCACTGCATGGCATGGAACAAACGACCAGTAGTGGTACGGTGTCACCCAGTGGTAGCTGTAGTAGATCCCGAAGCTGACGCTGAACACGGCGTAGGGTCCGAGAGGCGCCCAGCCGACATAGTCCCCGCCAATCCTCCACTCGACCCAGGCCGGGGCCCATTCGTACCCCGGTATCCAGATCCAGCCGTAGTAGTCATCATAGTACCATCGGCCGTAGTGGTAGACAGCCCATCCCCACGGCTCTTCCGATACCCAGTACCAGCCAAGGTCGGTCCAGGCCCAGTTCCCGTACAGGTACGGCCGCCAGCCGGCGTCCACCCGGAGAGGTCTCCAGGCATAGACATCCCTGTCCACATAGATCCACTCGCCGTGTGGTGTCAGAGACCCGTAGAACATTTCCAACGATCCTCTGACCCCCGCGAACGCCGATGCATGACCGGGAATCCCCGCCCATCCGATCACTACCAGACCGAACAGAACCACCGCCAGCCTCTTCATCGCATCCCCCGCGCACCGTTGTTTGACCTGCTACCTACCACTCCATACACCAAGCCGCGTGCCAAAACAAAACGCCCCCTCCCGCCGGAAAACCACCTTTCCGACCGGACGGGGCGTCTACAATCCTGGTCAATGACCAGAATTGGAAACAGTGCCGGCATCCTCACACAGCTGTTGCCTTCAGCATGGTATCGATGATCCCCTTCTGGACATGGAGCCTGTTGGCGGCCTGGTGCAATACCACTGAGAGCTTGCCGTCAAGAACATCGCTGGTCACCTCCTCTCCACGATTGGCCGGCAGCCTGTGCATGAACAGGCAGTCCGCACGCGCGTGATCCAGGAGAGCCCTGTTCACCTGATAGGGCTTGAAAACGGCAAGGCGTTTTCCGATGTCCATCCCTGCACGTGCCTCCGGCCAGACGTCGGTGTAGACAACATCCGCCCCTGTCACGGCGGCAACAGGATCCTGCACAAACTCGATCGTGCTCACCCCGGCTGTTTGTGCCTCTTCCAGTATCTGTGGATGCGGCTCGTAGCCGTCAGGGCAGGAGAGCACCAGGTGGAGCGGAAGCTTCCTGGCCAGCTCCAGCCAGGAGTTGGCAATGTTATTTCCCTCTCCCAGGAACACTATCCGCCTTTCAGGCGAAAGCCGGCCCAGTTCCTTCAGCGTGAACGCGTCGGCAAGGATCTGACAGGGATGGAGGAGGTCGGTCATCGCATTGATGACCGGAACGGCCGCGCTCTCGGCAAGCTGCACGCAGGTCTGGTGTTTCGTCGTACGGGCCACAATGAGGGCATTGTATACCGAGAGAACCTGGCCGATGTCATGGACAGATTCCCTCGTCGCTATCCCTATGGTCTCGTGCTGAAGAAATATCGGGTGCCCGCCGAGCTGGGCAACACCGACCTCGAACGAGACACGCGTGCGGAGGGACTCCCGCTCGAAGACCAGCGCAACACCCCTGTCCTGGAGAGGCCTGTACTCCTTCAGCCCGCCCGATTTCAGGCGTTCGGTAAGGGCAAAGGTCTCCCCAATCTGGTCCCGGCTCCACAAGGCAAAGGAAATGAGATCTCGTTTCATAGACAGTGTCACACGGAGGAGGGTTTCTGATCGAAGAAGCGACAGAGATAGGTTGCCCCGGAAGGACGGGGCTCCACGGGTCAGGAACGAACCGACCGTTCAGGAGATGGTCGGCGCACGCGATTCGTATTTGGAGACGAGCCGATGACTGAACCGGCTTTCACAGAGAGGACAGAATCTCCGCGCCGGATCGGATTCAAGAAGCCGCTCGTTGATGGCGCTCTTGCAGCAACAGCAGACACCAAAGGTGCCGCTTTCGAGCCGGCTAAGCGCACCTCGCAATTCCTCCAGCCGCGGATCGCTCTTGAACGCGAGAACAGCATCGATCTGGGGCAGACTCAGGTGACCTCCGACGAACGATTCCCTGCTCCACTCGATCGTGTACTGCGTCTTGAGCTGATCGTAGAGGCTTGAGAGGATCACACGCCGCATGGCTCTCTTGTCCTTTTTCATCACGACCTCCTCACTGCGAAGACCCAGTGAGATGCTCTGCGCTGCAGGAATCGAAGAGACACTCTATGCGGGGTGGAGAACTCCAGGACGCCCGTAGAGGCAAGGTACGAAACCCCGAGCAAAAGTCAAGGCCTGTCCCGTCCGCACGAGCTCTCTCCCGCTCAGTCCGGGTCCGGAACTCCCCCCTCCCCCCCGCTGTTCCTTGATATGTCCACAGGCACGGAGGTGACACGATGACCCTCGCGGCAAAGCTGCACCGGAGACTGTTCCCGGGAGTGTTTCTCATCACCGTTGCGCTCCACACCCCTCTGATCGGGGCCCACCCCGGCGGGGAGCCGCAGCCGAAAGTCCTGGATTTCACCATGAGGACCATAGACGGGGACTCCGTCTCGCTGCGCACCTATGAGGGAAACGTCCTGCTGATCGTCAACGTCGCCTCCCGATGCGGTCACACCCCACAGTATTCCCATCTGGAAGCGCTTCAGAGAGAGTACGGCGGGAGAGGGTTCAGGGTTCTCGGCTTCCCGGCCAACGATTTTCGGGGGCAGGAGCCGGGAACAGATGCGGAGATCAAGGAGTTCTGCACCACCACCTTTGGTGTCACCTTTGACATGTTCTCCAAAATCTCCGTCAAGGGAGATGAGATCCATCCGCTCTATGAGTTCCTGACATCGGAGGAGTCCAATCCCCGATTTGCCGGCGAGATTCAATGGAATTTTCAGAAATTCCTCGTGGACCCCAGGGGAAACGTTGTGGGACGGTTCGCTCCCTCGGTGGACCCCCTCGCTCCGGAGCTGGTCTCAGCCATCGAGCAGCTCCTGGCCGAGGAGGAATAGACAAAAAAAAACGCCCCGGAGGGGCCGGGGCGGGGCACTCCACAACACCTCCGGTCGGGCCTACCTCTCCGCTTTGCGCGTGTAGGTGTGGGTGGCCGTTCCGTAGAAGGCCTCCGCGCACTCCGCAATGGTCTCGGACAACGTCGGGTGGGGATGGACTGACTCAGCCAGATCACGTGCCGTTGCCCCCATCTCGATGGCCAGAACCCCCTCACTTATCAGCTCACCGGCCCCCGCACCCACGATGCCGACTCCCAGCACCCGTTCGCTCTCGGGCTCGATGATCAGCTTCGTGAGCCCGTCCGTTCGATCAAAGCTGAGGGCTCTCCCCGACGCGCTCCAGGGGAACTTTGCCACCTGGACTGCCACGCCTTTCTCTCTGGCCTCAGCTTCCGTGAGCCCGCACCAGGCAATCTCGGGATCAGTGAAGACTACTGCCGGGATGATGATATCCTCGAACGCACTCTCCTCCCCGACGATCACCTCAACAGCAATCCGAGCCTCCTTTGATGCCTTGTGTGCCAGGAGGACCCCTCCGGCAATATCCCCGATGGCATAGATCTTCGGATCCGCCGTCTCCTGCCGATCGTTGACGAGAATGAAGCCCTTGTCGTCCAGCGTCACCCCGGTGTTCTCCAGCCCCAGGTTCTCGCTGTTGGGCGTGCGCCCGACCGCGACGAGGACCCGATCGTACGACTCTTCACGACGCTCGCCTCCCAGTTCCATCTCCACCCTGATCTGCTTCCCCGCCGTCGCCATCTTCATCACCTTCGCGCCGACACGAATTTCCCCGAAGAGGTTCTCCGCACGCCGCACGACAGGCCGCACGAGATCGGGATCGGCACCCGCAAGGACAGAATCCAACGCCTCCGCAACGATGACCCTGCTTCCCAGGATCGCGTAGACGGTACCGAGCTCCAGCCCGATGTACCCTCCCCCGATGATGAGGAGGTTCTCGGGAATGTCCTCTACCTCGAGCGCTTCGTTCGACGTCATGATGCGGGGGTTCCCCAGGTCGAAGGCCCGCGGGAGCGATGCCTTCGACCCCGCTGCCACAATTGCCTTCTCGAAGGAGACGAACTGCTGCCCGCCGGAGGTCTCCACGCGCAATGTCGAGGAGTCCTCAAAGTACCCCCGTCCCGTCATCACCTCAACGCCACGTCGCTGGGCAAGCCCCGTCACACCTTTCGACAGCTTCTCCAGGATCGACTCCTTCCATGCCCGCATCTGGTCCAGATCGATCCGGGGCTTGCCGAAGTGAATTCCCCGGAATCCTGAATCTTCCGCTTCCGCTATGAGTCCTGCGGCATGGAGAAGCGCCTTCGAAGGAATGCACCCCTTGTGCAAACAGACACCCCCCAGCCGTTCCTCTTGTTCGACCAGGACTACCTTCTTCCCTCTATCAGCGGCGTAGAACGCCGCGGCGTAGCCTCCGGGACCGGCGCCCAGAACAACAATCTCGGTCTGCGTTTTCTTCACTGTCTTCCTCTCTCGTTCAACGGAGTCCTGCTTTCACATCCGCCTCCCGGTACCCCTCAAGGGAATCTACCAGATCAACCATGAACCGTGCGGCATCCGCCCCGTCAATGATCCGATGGTCATAGGAAAGGGACACCGGCAACATCATTCTCTTCTCCGCCCTGCTGCCACGAACGACATTCTTCAGAACCCTCCTGTCGCGAACAACATACTTCACAGCACCGCGGCCGATCCCGAGTATGGCCACCTCAGGGCTGTTGACAATCGGCGTGAAATGCCCGCTCCCGATCCCGCCCTGGTTGGAGAGGGTGAAGCTCGCCCCCTGCATCTCCTCGAGGGAGATTTTCCGTTCACGCGTCCGCTCGGCGATCCGGCCCAGCTCTATGGAGAGCTCCAAGAGGCTCTTGCGGTCCACATCCCGCACTACGGGAACGATGAGCCCCTGTTCAGTATCGACCGCGATGCCGATGTGGATGTACTCCTTGTAGACGATCTCACCCGTCGGCTCATCCAGGCTCGCGTTGAAGATGGGATGGCGCTTCAACACCCCCACCAGGAGCCCCAGCACAAACGTGGTAAGGGTGAGATGTCCCCCTTTCTTGGAGAACCTCGCCCCGTACCTCTTCTTCAGGGCCAGCAGCCCGGTAATGTCAGCCTCGTCAAACTGGGTGACATGAGGAACCGCAGACCATGCCTGCCCCATCTTCGTGCTTATCGTCCGTCGCAGCGTCGTGAGCTTCTCCCTGCGCACCGATCCCCACCGGGAGAAGTCGATGCTCACGGGTTCGGGCCTTGCCCGAGGCAGAGCCTCACCTCCCGCGGGTTCGGGTCTCAATGCCAGCTGCTGGAGATACTGGATATGCCGGCGGATATCGGCCATGACAATCCTTCCTCCCCGCTCGCTCCCCTTCACGCGTGAGAGATCAATGCCGATTTCCCTGGCGAGCTTTCTGATGGACGGGGAGGCAGCGGGCGGAATCCCCGGCGGGAGCACCGCTCCCTCGGGCCCAGCGATCCTCGGCTCCTTCGTCGGGAGGGGAGGCTCAACACTCCCGGCAGGCTCTTCCTCACCAACGGAGAGATCCATGAGCTTCGCCGGAGGCGGCTCATGGGTCGCACCGTCTCCGCTCAGGGAGAGTATGAGCTGACCAACCCTGACCTCGTCACCCTCCTTGACATGGATCCTGGTGACAGTCCCTGCCTCGGGGGAAGGAATCGTCGCAACCGCCTTCTCGCTCTCCAGCTCGAGGATCGGCTGATCCTTCTTCACCTGGTCGCCCTCCTTGACGAAGAGAGCGGCGACTGTGCCTGAGTCCGCCCCTTCGCCGAGGCGGGGGAGTTTGACATCCATTGAACGTCTCCTGTTTCTGGTGGTCGGACCCGCGCTATACCCAGAAGGGGTAGGACTTTTCCGGATCGATCTGTAGCTCCTGCATTGCAGCCTTGAGGTTTTCCGCACTCACCTGGCCCTCCTTCGCAAGAGCGTAGAGTGCCGCCAGCACGACACACTCCGCATCCACTTCGAAGAACCTTCGGAGCCCCTCCCGCGTGTCGCTCCGGCCGAACCCGTCCGTCCCGAGCGCCAGATACAATCCCGGGACCCATGGGGCGATCTGGTCGGGGACGATCCGCATGTAATCGGATGCCGCCACAAAGGGTCCTTCTTCCTCTGCGAGGAGAGATTCCAGGTAGGACTGCCGGGGCTGTTCAGTCGGATGGAGCATGTTCCACCGGCGGGCGTGCATCGCCTCTGACCGGAGAAGCTTGTAACTCGTGGCGCTCCATACCGTAGCCGATACGCCGAATCTCGTCTCCAGAATCTCCTGCGCCCGAAGGACCTCACGGAGGATCGGTCCACTGCCAAAGAGCTGAACCCTCGGCGACCGCCCCCCTTCCCCCGCACGGAATTTGTAGAGACCCTTGAGGATCCCCTGAGCGACTCCCTCGGGCATGGGAGGCATGCTGTAGTTCTCGTTGTACAACGTTAGGTAGTAGAAGAGCTCCTCCCCTTCGGCGTACATCCGCCGGAGGCCGTCCTGAACGATCACGGCGATCTCGTATGCGAAGGCCGGATCATATGCCATCACCGTGGGGATCGTGCTGGCGAGAACATGGCTGTGTCCGTCCTGGTGCTGGAGCCCCTCTCCGTTGAGGGTTGTACGCCCGGCGGTAGCCCCCAGGAGAAACCCCTTCGCTTTCATGTCACCGGCCGCCCAGACAAGATCGCCGATCCGCTGAAACCCGAACATGGAGTAGTAGATGTAGAACGGAACCATGTTGATCCCGTGGTGCGCGTAGGCCGTTCCCGCCGCAAGGAAAGAGGACATCGACCCTGCTTCAGTGATACCCTCCTCCAGGATCTGTCCGTCCCGTGCTTCATGGTAGTAGAGGAGAGATTCCCTGTCCACCGGCTCATAGAGCTGCCCTCTCGGGGCATAGATGCCGACCTCTCGGAACAGGGGATCCATCCCGAAGGTCCGGGCCTCGTCGGGAATGATGGGGACGATCTGCTTCCCCACGCTCGTGTTGCGCAGCAGGCTTCCCAGAAGCCTGACAAACGCCATCGTCGTGGAGACCGCGAAACGCTCAGATCCTTTGAGGAATTCTTGGAAGTGATCCAGACCGGGGACCTTGAGCGAGTCCGCCTCCACCCTGCGCTGAGGAACGAAGCCTCCGAGACTCTCCCGACGCGCACGGAGGTAGACCGCTTCATCGCTTTCGGGTGCAGGCCTGTAGAACGGCGTGTCGACGATCTCCTCATCGCTCACCGGAACGCCAAAGCGGGTCCGGAATTCCCGGAGCTCTTTCTCGTTCAGTTTCTTTTGCTGGTGCGTCACGTTCCGGCCCTCACCGGCCTCACCCAGCCCATAGCCCTTTACCGTCTTGGCCAGAATCACCGTGGGCGCTCCCCTGTGCTCCGTCGCGGCCTTGTACGCAGCATACACCTTCTGGGGATCGTGCCCTCCCCGGCGAAGCTTGTGGATCTGTTCATCGGTGAGATGATTCACCATCTCGTAGAGTTCCGGGTACCTGCCGAAGAAGTTCCTGCGTGTGTAGCTGCCCGGTTCGACACTGTACTTCTGGTAGTCCCCGTCAACCGCCTCCTCCATCCGCTTGAGCAGGAGCCCGTTCCTGTCCGCCGCAAACAGGGGGTCCCAATCGGATCCCCAGATGACCTTGATGACGTTCCAGCCCGCTCCCAGGAAGGCAGCTTCCAGCTCCTGGATGATCTTGCCGTTGCCGCGCACCGGACCGTCGAGCCTCTGGAGGTTGCAGTTCACAACCCAGACGAGGTTATCCAGTCCCTCGCGGGAAGCAAGCGTCAGCGACCCCAGCGTCTCCGGCTCGTCGGTCTCACCGTCGCCGACAAAACACCAGACTCTGGGCTCGTCCTCCCCGAGGAAATTCCTTGCCCTCATGTACCGGTTGAACCGCGCCTGGTAGATGGACATAATCGGCCCGAGTCCCATGGAGACTGTCGGAAACTGCCAGAACTCCGGCATGAGATAGGGATGGGGATAGGAGGAAAGCCCTCCGCCCTCGGCCAGCTCCCGGCGGAAGTTGTGGAGATGCTCGGCCGTGAGGCGTCCCTCGAGGTACGCCCGGGCGTAGACGCCGGGCGAGGCATGCCCCTGAAAGTAGATCATGTCTGCCGGCCGACCCTCCCCGGGCCCCCGAAAGAAGTGGTTGAACCCGACCTCGTAGAGAGTGGCGGCGGATGCATAGGTGGAGATGTGCCCACCAAGACCGCCGTGCAGCCTGTTGGCCTTCACCACCATTGCCATGGCGTTCCAGCGGATGGTGCTCTTGATGCGTCGCTCGATCTCCCTGTTGCCGGGATACGACGGCTCCTGATCCGCGGGGATGGTGTTGAGGTAGGGAGTTCCGACAACCCCGCGGGGCGATGGAGCGCTGTGCGGCGGTGAATTACCCATGGGATCCTTCTGCATGGCAACGTGTGCGCTGATGGCGGGTCAGCTCGAAAAATACGATATTTAATCTACCCTTTTCCACACTTTCTATCAATGGAATTCCTTGACCTGAGCTTCCCGACACCCGAGCATAATCTGGCCTGCGACCAGGCCCTGCTCCAGATGTGCGAGCAGGAGAGATCCGACCGGGCTCTGCTCCGTCTCTGGGAGGCGCCGTGCCACTTCGTCGTCCTCGGCTACACCAACCGCCTCCGATCGGAAGTGAATCTGGAAGCGTGCACCAGAAGGGGAATCCCGATCCTCAGGCGTTCCAGCGGCGGCGGGGCCGTACTGCAGGGTCCCGGTTGCCTCAACTACTCTCTCATACTCCCGATGGGAGCCGGCAGCCCTCTCGCATCGATCACCGGCACCTCATCCTTCGTGCTTCGCAGGCACGGCATGGTCCTTGAGCGGCTCCTCGGGGAGCCTGTCGAACCCCGGGGCCAGAGCGATCTCGCCATCGGGGACCGCAAGTGCTCCGGAAACGCTCAGCGACGACTGCAGTGCTACCTCCTCTTCCACGGGACCATTCTCCTTGATCTGGATTTCTTCGTGCTGGAGCAGTGTCTCCCCTTGCCATCCTCCCAGCCCGACTACAGGAGGGGCCGCTCGCATGCCGCGTTCCTGAAGAATCTCCACCTCCCCCCGGAGCGAGTCGGAAGAGCTCTTCGCGACGCATGGGACGCGCACCGGGCGGCTGAGAGGGTCCCGCATCGGATGATCGAGACCCTTGCCAGAGAACGCTACTCACTCCGGGAATGGACGTTTCGCCTGTAGAGGGTGGACCTGCGACGCAGGGGGAAGAACTTCTGTCTAGATCCTCTCCACTGTCGACAGTTCTATCCAGCCGACCTTCCCGTCGGCAAGGCGGATCTCGATCCACCCGCTGACCGAGTCGATGATCTCCACCTTAACCCCGCTGTGGAGGACAAATGCGTCGCTGCTTCCGGCATCCGGTGAGTTCTTGACGGTCACCACCGCCTCCATCACTATCGCCTCGTGCTCCTCCGTGAAGTCAGCCAGCTTTGCGGCAAAGAGGATGAGACCACAGGCAAAGAGGAAGAGGCTGACCACAGCGGATATCATTCCGATCTTCTTCCACACATAGGTTCGCCCAAGAACCAGCAGCGTGAGTGAGGCCAGGAGCAAGAGATAGGCCAGGTAGGCCAGCCACGTTGTGCTCCGGAGTGAGAGCGCATCCTTGAGATCGTCCCAGAACTCCAGAAAGAACAATCGTGGAGTAGGCTCGATCCGGTCTGTGATGAGGAGATTTGCCAGCTGGAGGTTGTGCCGGATGTCGTCGTCCTGCGGCATGTACCGCAGCGCCCGTTCGTAGCTCAGGATCGCCCGCGCGATCTCCCCTGACCGGTAGTAGGTGTTCCCGAGGTTGTAGAAGAGCTGGCCGCTTCCGTACCCCATCGCAACAATACTCTCGTACAGACTCCGGGCATCCTCCAGACGTCCCTGCTGGTACATCTGATTCCCCTGCTGGAAGAGCTGGTCGGGGGACTGGCCAGAGGCGGTGCGCCCCAGAAGGACCAGAGCCACCATCGCGATGAGCCTGGGGATCATGACGACTTCAGCGTCTTTTCAAGATCGATGATGATGCGACGGGCCTCCTCATAGGTTTTCTGCATGGCAGCCAGATCGAGCCCCGTCGGCGCGAAGCGCGCCATATCGCACGACTCCAGAAGCACCCGCAGCGCGTGGATGAGTCCCTGATCGACCGACCGGGCCTTGAGCACCTCCGCGGCCCGCTCCGAGGAGAACGCCGATTGGGGAATAGCCAGCTTGTCACCCAGGTACTTCCAGAGGGCACGTGACACCTCTGCGTAGAAGCGGACCCGCTGAAGGGTGGATGGTTCACCCTTCGAGCCGGACCTCTCCTTCAGCAGATATTCGGCCTGCTTCAACCCCCTCTGGGCGACCTTGATCGCACGCCTGTTCCGGTACCCAGCCTGGTCCCGCATCTCCGCCTGCCGCTGCTTTGCAAAGACAAACGCCCCGGCAAAACCTGCGAGAGGGAGAAGAAGCAGAACGACGAACAGCCCCCCTGTGTGGAGAAACTCGTCACGCCGCCCCAGGGAGGGGTCCGAGATCTTGATGAAGCGGATGTCCTGCGTCAGGAGCTGTACATCGGCACGCGCACCGCCGCCCACCTGCGGGGTCGCCATCGCCCCCTGTTCGACATTGAGCTCGATCTGTGGTGAGCGCAGCGTGACGTACTCCCGCCTGGTGAGATCATAGTAGCAGAAAGTCAACGGTTTGATGACCTTCAAGCCTGGATACCTCGGAATGAGGAGGTGCTCGAAGGTCTTGCTGCCGGAGATCTTCCCCTTTCCCCGATTGATCGAATCGGTCACTTTTGGAGAGTAGCGCTCGAAGTCAGGCGGAACCTCGGGCTCGGGTGATTCCAGAAGCTTGATGTTCCCCGTCCCCGAGATCGTTATCATGAGGGTGACAGGCTCGTTTGTTCTGGTCGTTCTCCTGTCGACGGTGGCACTCATCGCAAACTGACCCACCGCCCCCTTGAACCCGTCAGGGGCGCCTGCGGGGAGCGGACTCGCACTGATCTTCACCGGGGCGCTCTTCACCATGTAGTTCACGTTCCTGCCAAAAGGATCCCGGAAGAACGATTCGAAGGGATCCGTGGACCGTTTCGGCTGTACCTGGACGGTCGTCTGGACCTCCATCGGCGAGATCTCCAGCGTTCCCGCCTGCGTGGGAAAGAGCGCCAGACGCTTGATGACACCCACTCGGTACTGCTTCCCGTTGACCACCTCTGTGGAGAGGCTGATGTTCTTCGGGGTTTCCACATCTTCGCTCCAGAATCCCCTCATCGACGGCACCTTTTCCACCGCGTAGTTCAATACTGAGACCCGCGTGTAGAGCTTGAAGGTGAGGTTGATCTGCTCCCCCTGCATCACCCGGGTCTTGTCGACCGTTGCCTTCAGGAAGAGGTTGTCCCCGATCACCGACGTCATGTCGACGGTGTCGGCAGGTTCCTGCCGCTGCACCCCTCCCTTCACGACCTGGATCGTCAGCGGCTTGGTGGCGTGGGTCGTCCCGCCGGCCTCTATGGTCGCCGCCCCGACGGTGAAGGACCCTGTCGTCCTCGGCTGAAGTACATAACTGTAGGTGATCGACGAAGACATCCGCCCGTTGATGATCTGCATGCTCGTTGAACGATTGGGACCTGAAATGACGCGGAACGCACCCAGGTCCGGGAGCCTCAGGTTTGTCCCTCCGTCCGTTCCCGCATTGGAGAGGACCAGCGAAAAGGTAAACTGATCTCCCGCACCTACCGGATTTCTGTCCACCGCAGCTTCAAAGGTGATCTCCTGAGCTCGCCCGAGAGCGGCACCCGCCAGCAGGAGGGAGATCAGCCCGAGAACGAACCTCCGGTGTTGGAAAGCGTGTCTCATCCTACCAGTCCTTCTCTCCTTTCGGTCGCACGGCCTGACGGGCCTTCAATTTCTTCTGGATCTCCTTTTCACTGTTCTTCAAGACCTCAAGAATGCGCTCTGCGTCTGCCCTGGACATCTTCTTTGGCTGCTGCTTCGCGGGTTTGCGCTCCTGCTCCTTCTGCTCATCCCTCTCCTTCTCCGCCTTCCGGTCCCGGTCCTGGTTCTGCTGCTGCTCCTGTTGTTCCTGGTCCTTCTCCTGCTGATCCTTCTCCTTGTTCTCGCCCTCTCCCTGCTGTTGCTGTTGTTGCTGCTGCTGTTGTTCGAGCCGTTTGAGAGCCAGAGAGAGATTGTACTTCGTATCTTCGTCGGCAGGGTCCAGCTTCAGCGCCTCGATGTAGGAGGCTATTGCCTCCTCGTACTGCTGCGCCTCAAAGCGGGAGTTCCCCATGTTGTAGTGGGCAAACGCTTTCGTCTCAGGTTGCCGCGCTTCCCGTGCAACCCGCTCGAACTCCTGTACGGCATCCTCGTATTTGCCCTGCTTGTGCAATGCGTCTCCCAGGTTGAAATGCCCCTGAACGAGGTCATGCTCCTTTTCGAGGGCCTTCCGGTAGTTGATTTCCGCGCCGTCGAAGTTCTCTTCCTCGTACTGATCGTTCCCCTCGTGCACCAGTGACCGAACGGATTGACCCTGGGCCACAAGAGCGTGGAGGGCCAACCCTGCAATGAGGCTGCAGAGGAACCTACCGCTTCTCATACTCCGCCTCCTGGCGAAGGGGGTTCCACCTGCGCACCCACTCCACCCTCTTTTCCGAGATCAGGGCCTCGAGGACGAGCAACAGCAGCGCCGGCAACAGCAGGTACTGGAACCTGTCCTCGTAGTCTGTGAATCTCTTCACCCCAAGCTCCCTTTTTTCGAGGGAATTGAGCTCCCCGTAGATTTCATCCAGCTCATCCTGCGTGCTCGTCCCGCGGTAGTAGGTCCCGCCCCCGATCGATGCGATCTTCTCCAGGGATACCTCGTCGAGCTTCGAGACGACGACGTTTCCCGTCTGGTCCCGTTTGAAGTCGATCTGCCGGCTCCCCTGGCCGTAGATGGGGATCGGTGAGCCCGCGGTCGATCCCATGCCGATCGCATAGAGCAATACCCCCTTCGCGGCAGCCTCCTCGGCCGCTTCGAAGGCGTCTCCCTCGGTGCTCTCGCCGTCAGTGATGATCACGAGAACCTTCGTCGTCTCCTCCTCGAAGTCGAAGGACTCGACCGACCGCTCTATGGCCGAGGCGATCGACGTCCCACGCACCGACACAGCATCAACATCCACAACGTCCAGAAAGAGATTCGCCGCACTGTAGTCGGTTGTGAGCGGGAACTGCGTGTACGCTTCGCCGGCAAAGACAATCAGGCCGATCCTGTCCCCGGAGAGCCTCCCGATGAGGTTACGGATTTCGAACTTCGCCTTTTCAAGGCGGTTGGGCTTGATGTCCTCCGCCTTCATGCTCAGGGAAACATCCAGCGCGATGAACAGATCGATCCCCTCCTGCTTCACCTCCTCGAGGCGCGTTCCAATCTGCGGGTTGGCAAGACCCAGGACGAGCAGTGCGACCGCAGCCAGGAGAAGAACCGCTTTCACCACCCTCTTGGCAGGGCTTGCCTCTTCGGCAAGTCGCCCCAGCATCCCGAGATGCACAAACCTGCCGAGGGCCCTCCGTCGCATCCGCGCGGCAAACCAGAGAAGAAGCCCGACCGCCGGTAGGAGGACCAGCAGGTTCAAGTACTCGCTGTGTACGAATCGCACCATTACGGGTGTTTCCTCAACACCGTCCCGGAAAGACCCACCTCAATGAGCAGGAGCGCGAGACCGAGCCCGGCCCAGGTGTAGAAGAGCTCCGTGTATGACTTGTATGCCTTCACCTCGATCCGCGTCTTCTCCATCTGATCGATTTCAGCGTAGATTCTCTCGAGGGCCCTGTTGTTTGTGGCCCGGTAGAAGAGCGCTCCCGTCATATCGGCTATGGTCTGAAGCGTCTCCTCATCCACGTCCACGGGGATGTTCCGGTACCGTGTCCCGAAGGGCGTCTGGACGGGATAGGGGGCCTCCCCGACCGTCCCCACCCCGATCGTGTAGATCCGCACCCCAAAGGTCTGCGCCAGCTGGGCGGCCGTCAGCGGATCGATCTCCCCCCGGTTGTTGACGCCGTCGGTCAGGAGGATCATGACCTTGCTCTTTGCCTCGCTCTCCTTCACACGGTTGACACCCTGTGCAATCCCCATGCCGATTGCCGTTCCGTCTTCGACCATTCCGGGCTGGATGGTCCGGAGAAGCGACTTCAGGACACGGTAGTCGAGCGTCATCGGGCACTGCGTGAAACTCTGCCCGGCGAAGACGATGAGTCCGATCCGGTCATTGGCCCGTCCGTCAACGAACTTCAGCGCGACGTCCTTTGCGGCCTCGATTCTGTTCGGCTGGAAATCCTCCGCGAGCATGCTCCCCGAGATATCCAGCAACAGCACTATGTCGATCCCCTCCGTGTAGATCTCCTCCCCTCCGGAAACGATCTGCGGCCTGGCAAGGGCAACCAGGAGAAGCGCCAGAGCACCCAGCCGCAACACAGCCGGCAGATGGCGCAGCCGTTCCCTCAACCTGGGAGAGATCGATGCAAACGGAATGAGCGACGAAAAGCGGATCTCGCTGGTCACCCGCCTGTTGCGCCGCAGGTACCAGAGAGCCAGCAACGCAACCGCGATGAACCCGTAGAAGTACTCCGGATTGGCGAATGTCACGTTAGGCAGCCACATGAGCTGTCGCCTCCCCGCGTGGCTGCTCCGCCGGCACCGCCGCCGGCGCCCGGGTCTGTTCAACGATCGAGCACGCGTGCTTCATTGTCTGCTCGTGTTCCGTCATCACGGGCTTGTGTTTTGCAAACTTCACCAGGTCCGCGCGCCGAAGCACCTCCTCGACCTGACTGGAGACCGCCGGGCGAAGCCGCTGCGCCCGCAGACCCGCCAGAATCTCCTCGGTCGTCTCCTCCAGCGCCATCACACCGTACCGGCCCTCAAAATACCGTCGAAGGATCTCCGTGAGCTCGCTGTAGTACTCCTTGATCAGCCCCTGCTGCCAGAGCTTCTTCTCCCTCAGAAGGGCGAGCTGTTCCAGCGCCAGAACGTCTGCCGGCCGCGCCGCAGCAACGCGCGACTCGGGGAGGGAACGCACCTCTCTGCGCTTGAGGAATCTGTAGAGGAGATAGCCTGCGAGGGCCAGAAGCATCAGCACCCCCGCAAACAGAAGGATCTCCAGAAGCGTGTAGGGGATCCCCATGGGAGGTTTGAGGTCCCGTGCGGGATCCTCCGCCCGCACGCTCAGCGTATGTACCGTTACCAGGAGGGGATTTGTCGCCACGATCCGGGCAGCCGTGTCGCCGGGGACGGAGGCGAGAAACGGGAGCGGGGGCAGCTCTGATGTGCCCGAATCGTACCTGGCAACCACGAAGCCCGTTCTTGTGGTTGTGTCGTTGACCGGCTCGAGGGGGAGCCGCTCGAGCACGCTGTATCCCCCAATGGTGTCTCCCAGGAGCGACTGAAACGTCGCCCCCGCTGAATGGGTAATCTCCACGGACACCCTGATCCAGTCGCCTACGAGGTACTCCGTGGAGTCCACCCGGGCTACGGCTCTCGGCGTCTCCGCACCGGAGGCGTCACCAGAAGCAGCGGAGAGACAGAAGAACATCACCACGAGCCAGCGCATCCTCACAGCCGCCTCTCCCTCAGCCTGAAGAAATCCACGATCGGTTTGATGTAGGGGCGATCGATCCTGACCGGAATCGCATCAACCTTACTCCGCACGAATGCGCTCCTCCGTTCGGCCCTCCGGGCACCCACCGAGCGCGCGAACCCTTCCCGGACGGTCCGGTCACTCGTGTCGATCCATCGTTCTTCTCCCGTCTCCGCATCGCGCAGCTTGATTAACCCCGCGCGCGGGAGCGTCTCCTCGCGGGGATCGGCAATCTCCACCGCGATCACGTCGTGCTTGCGGCTGATGATCTTCAGAATCCGTTCATACCCGGAGTCGATGAAATCGGATACGAGGAAGGCGATAGACCGCTTCTTTGCCACGTGGTTGAAGTACTCGAGGGCCTGCCGGATGTCTGTCCCCGTTCCGCTCGGTTCAAACGAGATCAGCTCCCGGATGATCCGCAGGATGTGCGCGCGCCCCTTCTTCGGGGGGACGAACTTCTCGATGGTGTCCGTGAAGAGAATGAGCCCCACCTTGTCGTTGTTCTTCATCGCCGAGAACGCGAGCACCGCGCAGATCTCTGCGGCGATTTCATTTTTGAACTGCGTTCCGCTCCCGAAGGTGCCCGAGCTGCTGAAGTCGGCCAGGAGCATGACCGTCAGCTCCCGTTCTTCCTCGAAGACCTTCACAAAGGGGTGGTTGAACCGGGCCGACACGTTCCAGTCGATACTCCGAATATCATCCCCGTACTGGTACTCCCGGACCTCCGAAAACTCCATCCCCCGCCCTTTGAAGACGCTGTGGTACTCCCCGGAGAAGATCTGGTTGACCACCCCGCGGGTCTTAATCTCAATCTGCCGGACTTTTTTCAGAATGTCTCGCGTTTCCATCGTCTCTCATCCGTCCACATCAGCGGCCCGCCCGTTCTCAGGGAACCTCGATCTTGTTCAGGACCTCCTGCACGATCTGTTCTGAGGTCACTTCCTCCGCCTCCGCCTCGTACGTTACGGCGACCCGATGGCGGAGCACATCCAGGCTGATTGCCCGGACGTCTTCGGGGATGACGTACCCCCGGCGCTTGACAAACGCGTACGCCTTCGCCCCGAGCGCGAGATAGATCGACGCACGCGGAGAAGCCCCGTAGCTGATGAGCTGGACAAGGTTGGCAAGGTTGTACTGCTTGGGGGAGCGGGTCGCAAAGACGATATCCAGGATGTACTTCTCGATCTTCTCATCCATGTAGATCTCGCCGATGACAGCCCGCGCCTTCAGGATCTCCTTCGGCGCCACGACCCTCTGCGGCGGCTTCAGCTCGCCGTTCACGTTGGAACGCATGATCTGAAGCTCTTCTTCCTTTGACGGATATCCAATCGTGATCTTGAGCATGAACCGATCGACCTGCGCTTCCGGCAGCGGATACGTCCCCTCCTGCTCTATCGGGTTCTGCGTCGCCAGCACGAGAAACGGCTCCTCCAGGGGAAAGGTATGCTCGCCGATGGTCACCTGGCGTTCCTGCATCGCCTCCAAGAGGGCGCTCTGCACTTTTGCCGGGGATCGGTTGATTTCATCGGCCAGGATGAAATTGGAGAAGATCGGACCTTTCTTGGTCTCAAACGAGCTGGCTTTTTGATTGTAGATCAGGGTTCCAACCAGGTCGGCGGGAAGCAGATCGGGGGTGAACTGAATCCGCTGGAACTTCGCCTGGATGGCGCCGGCCAGGGTCTTGACGCTCAGCGTTTTCGCCAGCCCGGGGACCCCCTCGAGCAGAATATGGCCGTTGGAGAGGAGACCGATGAGGAGTCGCTCGACCATGTACTGCTGTCCGATGATGGTTTTCCCCATCTCCGCAAGGAGGCGGTCGATGAATTCGCTCTCCTGGTGTATCTTCTCGTTGATCGCCTTGATGTCAAACGCCATTGCCGCGATGCTCCCTTCTGTTTTCTAGGTGCAAAAAAAAGGACGATAAAAAATGTAAAAAAGTCGGCCCCGAAAATCAATGATGCAGGCAGAGGATGGGCGAAGGGGCGGCTCCCATCGGGCGGAGCCTCATTCCGGCGTGCAGTCCGGGGAGGGGCTGAACAGGGTCAGTGTCCCCTTCCCTCCCTGGCCGTCGTTGCAGAGGTAGAGCGTCCGGTCTGGACCGATCGCAATACCCTCGGGCTGCGGATTCACCTTTTTTCGATACTCCTGGCTGCCAATGAGCTTTCCCTCCCTGTCCAGCTCGATGACCAGGCCGCCGTCTGCCGCGACAATGAAGAATGTTCCGCTCTCCGGATGCTTCGCGATCCCGGAGGGGTGGAACGTCACCTTCTTCCCCTTCCCTCCCTCCTCCCTGAGCGAAACGAGAAAGCGTGGCAGAGGATTCAGTGTTCCGCTCTTCAGCGAAAACTCGTAGACCGCCCTGAAGTCCTCCCATTCCTTTCGCTCCTTCCTGGTCAGTCCCGCCGCACCCTTGCAGGCCAGGAGAAGGCAGTCTGTCTCCTCGTCATACTCCAGTCCCTCCACGTCGTTTTCCTCCGAGAGGGGCGTTCTGTAGGTGGTGTAGCGAACATGCTCCCCGTCGCCCGCTTCCCGGAACCTGTAGATCATGCCGTCGCTCGAGACAAGAAACATGGTGTCCTGCTTGATGGCGATCCCTTCGAAATCGCCGTCTATCGTGAGCCTCCCCAGACTGAATCTCTTCAGCAGACGGCCATCGGCCGGACTGATCTCATAGACAACCCCCTGTTCGTCGTCATGGGAGAAGAGCCTCCCATCCCGGGAGATGGCAAGGCCGGACGCTTCCCGGAGCCCTGAAGGGAGCGTGAACGTGAGCGGCTTCTTCTTCTTCAGGTCGTAGCGCGAGAGCTGCGATGGGTCCCGCTCCTTGCCCGGCCCGTCGGGAAGACCCGCCAACACCGCCAGGAGGAGAATGAGGAGAACCGCCATGATCGCTCACCCTATACGTGTCAGCTGCCTGGGAGCCATCAGCCATTCGAGCGTCGCACACTGGCCGTAGGCCAGATCCTCGACGGCGAGTTTGCAGAGACCCCCTTTCTTCATAAGGACCTCCGTCCGCTCGTCCCCAGAGATGAGCACCGACACGAGCTCGCTCAGGTACGGTTCATGCCCGACGAGCAGAACGCTCTCCACCGATGCGTGTTGCGATCGCAGTTCGTCCAGGAGTTCCGCCGGGTCACCGTCGAGTGCGAGATGAGGAGAGAGTTCCATCTTCTTCTCCGCGCCAAACTCTGCCGCCACGATCTCGGCGGTCTGCCGCGCCCTGAGGTAAGGGCTCGTCACGATGAGGTCGAAGGAGAGGCCCAGCGCCTTCATGCCCCTGGCGATCTGCCGCATCTTCGCATCACCCTTCTCCGATAGCGGTCGATCGCTATCGCGTTCAACGCCCGGAGCCCCCCGGACAACGGCAATCGCATGACGCAACAGATAGAGATCCATAGTCGTCACCGGAGTACGTTGATGAAGATCAGCCCTTCACACGACGCCCGGATTCCGGGCGACGGACCACCGGTGCCTGCGGCGGCCTCCAGAAACTCTCCAGCTCGTCCATCTTCGCAAGAAACTCCCGTACCTGCGCGGCGCGGCGCTGCGCAAGATGTTGTTGCGCGGCGACGAGCGATTGAACGGAGAGGCGCCTCTTCTTTGCAGCGTAGCTGCTCAGCGCCGCCGTCAATACCTCGTTGTCCTGGATGACTCCCATCCTGGTCTGATAGGCGTTCATCGCTTTCAGGAGACGCGCATCGACACCCGAGAGGAGGGGCTGGAGCACCTCCACGCTGTAGCGGCAGCGCTTGAAGGCAACCCGCAACATGTGGATGGTCTTGCCGTCTCCCGGCTGCACCCGTTGACGCAGATCCATGGCCCGCGCAAACGCCGATCCCATCGCACCGAGCCCCGCCGCTGTGCCGATCGAGTCCATGGCGCGCTGCGTGAAGAGCCCCAGCAGACCGTTCCGTGCCCGGATCACCGTCTGCTCGAGAGCGTCCAGACGCATTTTCAGAATGTGCTTGCGGCCTCCACGCACGAGGACCCCCTCGCGCTTCTTCAGCTCCAGAAGAAATGGTTTGAGAACGGGAAACTGCCCGACCAGCTCCGCCAGCTGGATGATCTGGACGTGGACGTCCCGAAGCTCCCCGAACGCCTTGAGGTGCTTCTTCAGCGTGCCCCGTGCCTTGCGCAGCCGCGCATCCGGCATGATCGCCAGGACAATGTCCACGGCAGCCATCAGCCGTCGGAGCGACACTCTCAGATCGTGAATGGAGGCTTCCGTACTCCTCCGCTTCGTCCGCTCCACCTGGGCGGTGAAGGTTCTCCACCGTTCGTCCAGTCGGGCGGCCAGGAGAGGGCCGATACCGTTCAAGAACTCGGGGCGCGCCTGCTCTCTGGTCCTCCGCTCTGGTGCCCGCTTTGCCATGGCCGATCACTCTGCTATGGAGAATTTCACGCTGAAGACCTCCTCGAACATCGGTGCTTTCTTGAGAAGTGCCCACTTCTCCAGGAGGAGGTCCCCCTCGCCCCGCAGCCGGACAGTGAAATCCGGTTTGTTCCACTCGGCCTCTACCTCTCTCACCTTCGACGCATGCTCGTTGTCCATGGCATCCGCAAGCCGGAGTATCGCCGCCAATTTGGCAACCACCACACGGTCTTTCGTGGAGAGTATGCGGTACGGCTCGTGCTGCGGCTTTGGCATCGATTTCCGATGGTACCGCGCCACGTTTGCAATGATTGCACTCTGATCCTGCGTCAGGCCTATGAGGGGTGATGCCAGGAGAAGATACTGGGTGTGCTTGTGGTGTCCGGCAACATTGACGAACGTGCCGATGTCATGAAGCAGTGCGGCTACCTCCAGGAGCAGCCGCTGCTCCAGGCCCAGGTGATGGAGGCCCCGCGTCTGATCAAAGAGGGCCACGGCCAGCCGCGCAACGGTTGTGGCGTGCTGCTCGTCAAAACTGTACTTCTCCCCCAGCTGCATGGCCGATCCGAGGACCTGGTCCCGGTTGAGCCGGCGCTTGTCTCCGAAGAGCTCCTGCACCATGTCCAGCAGGATGCCATCCTTCAAGCCCACCTTCGGGATATGGAGTTCGTCCACCCCCGCCTGCTTCATGATGTTCTGGATGATGATTGCTGCGGGGACAATGACATCAGCGCGGTCCGGGCGAAGACCCAGCCGCTGGACCCTCTCCGGGTAGGTCATGGAGCAGAGAGTCTTGATTAGTGAGCTCAATTCACTCGCGTTGAGAGGAGAGCTCCGCTCTTTGGACAACACTTCCCGTCGGAGATCGCCGAGCGTCTCGATGTTCCCGCCCGTCCCGACGCAGAGATCGATGTCCCTCTCCCCGATCTCCCTCCGTATCCGCCTCTGTGTGGCATCGACGTACTCCTGGACGAGCTGGGTGAAGTGATGCTCGTGAGGGTGTCCCCCCTCGAGGAGCTGGAGAAGGCGGACGGACCCCATCTTGAAGCTCTCCGTGGAGACAATGCTCTCGCTCGTGGCAAGCGTGACTTCCGTGCTGCCGCCCCCGATGTCCACAAGCATGGCGAGCTTATCTTTGAGGTTGATCTTCGCCGAGACGGCGATATGGATGAGGCGGGCCTCCTCTTCAGGTCCGATGGTGGCGAGGTCGATGCCGGATGCCTGTGCGACACGATCGATGAAGATCTCCTTGTTCTGGGCTTCACGGGTCGCACTCGTCGCCACCGCGCGCGTCCAGATGGCGCCGTGCCGGCGGATCGTCTCATCGAATCTCCTGAAGGCTCCCACCGCGCGGTCGATCGTATCTTCGGCGATGACTCCCCGGGAGAAGACATCCTGCCCGAGCCGGACAGGCTCACGAATGTCCTCCAGTACGGTAAGCTGTCGATCGCCGCCGGCAGTCCCTACCGTGAGCCGGATGGCATTCGACCCCACGTCGATCGCTGCGAGCGTTGGCATTAGGCTTCCCCGTAAGACGGCGGGTTAGGGGCGGGAGCCGAGTGGGTCCCCTCCCTGCGTCGCAACAATATAGAAAGAATGCACATCCCTTTCACCGGGCGAGGGGGGCGGAGGTCGGCTGAAGGAAAACGCTCGGGAGATGCTACAGCTCGCGCAGGATCAGGGCAAAGTGAGCTGCACCAAGCAACGCCGTCTTCTCGTTGGTGACCACCTGGACCGGGACTCTCTCCAGGAGGGCCTGGTATCGTCCCTTCTGCACAAAGGATGCCATGAAGGCTCCCTGCCGGATCTTCTCCAGGATCTTCGGTGCAATGCCTCCTCCCACGAACACACCCCCCGTCGCCAGTATCTTCAGGGCAAGGTTGCCGGCTTCGGCGCCATAGAGTGACACAAACATATCCAGGGCATTCACGCATGCCTGATCGCTCCCCGCGAGAGCGGCCTCCGATATCGACGCCGCCCTATCCCCCAAGGACATCCTCTCCCGGAGCCAGTCCGGTTCGGCGTAGTCCGCCCTCGTCCGAAAGAACTCGTAGAGGTTCAGCAGGCCGGGTCCGCAGACGATCCTCTCGTAGCTGACACGCCGGTACTTCCTGAGGAGAAACCGCAGCAGCTCTATCTCCAGTTCGTTCCGGGGCCCGAAATCGGTATGCCCCCCCTCGGAGGGGATGCTCCTGTAGCGGGTGCCATCCCACATCAGCGCCCCCTCCCCGAGACCGGTTCCCGCGGCAATGACGGCAATCGGTCTGTTCTCCTGCCGGGAACCCGCCTGGAGAGTAACCTTCTCGGTATCCTGCAACCGGAGCGTCCCGTACGCCGTCGCTTCGAGATCATTGAGCAGCCCCACCCTCTCCAGGTTCAGGAGAGCCGCCACCTCACGGCTATCCACATCCCACCCGAGATTGGTCAGCTTGCTCCGCCCGTCAACGATCGGACCCGCAATGCCGAACGCCGCGCAGCAGACCGGAACGCGATGCTCCGCCAGGAGCTCTTCGACAAGCTCGTTGAGCGAACCGTAGGCCTGGCTCAGAAAGCTCTTCACCACGACCGGCGACAGGAAATCTCCCCTGGGTTCAAAGAGGGCAAGGCGTGATTTGGTGCCGCCGATGTCCCCTGAGAGTATCATGGGGCATCCCATCCTCCCCCCGCTTCGGCAACCTCGCGGTCGATGTACCAGTGGACGCGACCGGAGACCGGCTGCACGAGCTGGGCAGGATACTCAGGCGTGTCGGAGGAGCGTATCTTCTGAAAGATCGGCGCCTTGAGTTTTCCCGAGACGAGAACGACGATCTCCTCCGCGCTGTTGAGGGCGGGAAACGTCAGCGTTATGCGAGAGGATTTGAGCGACTCAACGTAGACTTCCGTGACGATCCGTTTTCTCTCCTGGAGCGCAAGGGTCCCGGGAAACAGCGAGGCGACATGGCCGTCGGTGCCAAGCCCAAGCAGCACCAGCGTGAAGTGGGGCCACGCATCATGCCTGAGACCAAGGGCAGAGCGGATTTCCCGCTCGTACGCCCGGGCGGCGTCCTGGGGGGGGGCCTCCCCATGGATCCGGTGGATGTTTCTCTCGGGGATGCCAATGGCATCCAGCAAGACTTCCTTGGCCATCCGGTAGTTGCTCTCCGGCATGGTCGGGGGGACGCACCGTTCGTCACCCCAGAAGAGGTGGACAAGGGACCAGGGGACGGAGTCCCGGCAATCCTCGGATCCCAGCAGCTGGTAGACGTCACGGGGGGTCTTCCCTCCGGAGAGGACAAGCGAAGCTGTGCCGGATGTCGTCACGGCCTCGCTCAGGGTTTCCAGAATCCTTCCGGCGACCCCTCCCGCCAGAGTGTGCGCATTCTCAAATGTGTGGATTTCGCCGATCATCGCTCTTGCTCCGGCAGAAGGTGAGACAGCCGTGCCATGGTTCGCTCGTAGGAAGGTTCCCCGTGAAAAACCTCCAGCTCCCGCGCAAGAAGAAACGCCTCATCCTGATGAACTGGATGGCGCAGCACCTCCTCCGACGGCGGGCCGTGAATCCTGCTCTGGAGTCTGACACAGTCTCTCCTCTCCGTCCCCAGGAGCCGCACCACCGTGTCGCCGGAACCTCTGATCGTCACCGATTCCAGGCTGCCGGAAGGAGCAGCCGGAGGAACGCGGGACATCCGGACGGTGACCGTGTTGCTTTCAGGGCGGAGGTGGAAACTGGCCTTCCGCTCGCCGGGAGACGATGCGCGAAACGGCTCCTCCTCATCCCAGCTCAGGCGGTCGGCCAGCCAGGCAGAAAGCAGATATGCCTGAGCCAGCCCTGAATGGGAAGGGGAGTGGGTCAGAGAGAACTCGATGAGAACGTCCTTGATGTCCACCAGGATGTTCCGCACCTCAACGGGCCGGAAGACACGAGCGAGCAGAGAGCGCCATGGTGTCAATTGTGTCCACGAGAGGTCTCCAAACAAGGCTTCCGATGAAGATCGGGTCTGCGTCCCCGCCATCCGGGAGGGGGGACCGTCTCCGGTGTTCATGAATCGCGCCCATGAGAGGAGGAGCTCCTCGGGGTGCTCCCGTTCGGAAGAGTCAATAATCACCCTGTCGGCAAACGGAAGAAAAGCCCCGATGCCAGACTCCTCCAGAGTGGCATCCGATTTCCAGATCACCACCGTGGGGAGATCGGGGACGAGCAGCGGTGTAACGACACCGGACACCTTCTCCCTCTCAGATCCGCGCGCCGTCAGTGTGATCTCCTCACAGCAGACCTGATTGCGCCCGGGCATCGGGAGGCTGCAGCGGGCAGAGACCCACGCATCGAGGCGGGACTCTCCCTTGCGCGCATCCAGCACAACGAGGAAAATGCGGCTGGGATGGCTGACGGAGACATCCCCGACCAGCTCTCCAATCGCAGAGGCGCGGGACTCGTCATCGGTCACCACAACAAGGTTCATCGCGCAGGCACGCGTCACGGGGGGCGCCCCGCGCGCTTCCTGGTTCTCCGATGCATCTTTCCAGAGCCGCGTCAGCTCCCGCTCGATGAGCGAAATGTCGACCCCCCTCGGCTCTTTGATGAGGACGGATTTCTCTGCCGGCATGCCATCTCCCTGCGTAACCGGGCCTGTCCACAAAACAGTTCAATTGCCAGGGGTACAGAACACTGAACTGAATTCCCTCTTCAAAATCAACCGTTTTCCCCTTTCCTCTACCCCTCCCCGTGACCAGGAGCGTGGCACAACCTTTGTTACCCTTCTATCGTGGAGTGGTGAGGAGGATGACATGGAACGGCTCAGCCTGGAGACGTTTGTCACCGCACAGCGCGATGCAGAAATCGCACAGTACACCGTCCTGAGCGGGATGCAGGAGTACCACCGCGAGTTCTCCCGCAGCCGGCTCTACCCCTCGCTGTCGGAACTCATCCGGCTCCATCAGGAACTCACCGATTTCATCCAGAGCCGCAACGAGATGCAACGCCGGTTCCCTCAAGAGCTCAAGAGGATAGACGAACAGGGGCCGCAGCTCGTCTTCGAACCGACCACCCCTGAGAACTCCCATCTGGATGCGATTACCGAGGTGATCCGGTGGGCCCTCCCTCTCATCCAGAGAGCCATCGAGGAGGGGACCGAGATCTACAACTTCGTCGAGGAGCGGATCAGTATCGAGGGCGTCGGCCTCATGCCCGTCTACTGCGACGAAGGCTACTGGTTTGTCCCCGAGAACAGCCGTTCGCTCCTCCATCTCATGCGCTACGAGATCTCCCTCTACAGCTCATCGGCCGGACGGCACAGGACACTCAAGACGACGTTGCTGGAATCCATCGAACAGGGTCCTGTGGCGCGAACACCCGAATCCCTGAAACTCTCACTCCTGGAGAAGTACCACGAGCTCCCCAACCCTGCGACGTTTCAATGCGACACCGATCTGGAGTTCCCGTATGCGGAGACCATGCTCCCGGTCGCAAAACGGAAATTCATGGCCCACCTGTTCAGCTAGGCACGGCCCTGCGCGCTTGCATTCATCGGTCATTTCCCATACCCTGTCCGTGCATTCCGAACAAGCGAACAGGAGAGACAGATGGAGGCACTCCGACGACTCTCGGCGGCCGAGCTGGAATCAGAAACGAGCAGGCTCCCTGACTGGTCGGTCACGGGCGGCAAGCTCCACAGGGAGTTCAGCTTTGGAGATTTCGTTGAAGCCTTCGCCTTCATGAGCGGCGTGGCGCTGATTGCACAATCGATGAATCACCATCCCGAGTGGTTCAATGTCTACAACAGGGTCACCATCGACTTGACGACCCACGATGCTGGAGGAATTAGCAGCCGTGACATCGAACTTGCGGCGGCCGTCCAGAAATTCCTCCAGGCGAAAGATCATTGACCGGCGTGGCCGGAAAGAAGAACGCCCCGCCGGCAGACCCGACGGGGCGTTGCACAAGAGCCGGAGGCGCTTCACTACCGGGAGAGTGATGCAATCATCGCTTCGAATTCCCCCTCTGCTGGAGCAACTGCCTGCTCCGGGCCTGTCAGCTTAAAGAACACCATTCCTCCCGGTGCCTCTACCACAGCCGCCAGCATCCGGTAGCCTTCCATCCTTCCCTGTGATTGCATCATCGGCCCCCCGGGCGCGAGGTAGGTCCCTGATGCTTTCAGAACCTCCACCTGCAGATCGCCCGCATCGATGGTGGAGCGCTCCGGAGAGACCGGCTGTTCAAACTGGCTCATCCAGCGCTCGAAGTTCATCTCCACCGTTCCGCCCTGGCCGGCCCCGAAGAAGGAGACCGCACACTCGGCTCCCTGAACTGCCCCTTCCCCGACCGCAGGAACTGCATAGGAAGCAACCCGCATCTGCCGCTCTCCCAGGTCAGTCCACCGTGCGGGGACAGACCAGCTGACGCCTGCTGCTGATCCCTTGAGATCTCCCAGCGCCGGTGAGCCCCCGGGTCCTCCCCTCTCCGGTTGGCGGTCACACCCCAGGAACAGGGCCGTCACTGCCGCAATCACCGCTGCAACCCGAACCAGCTGATTCTGCTTCATCAACACGCATCCTTTCTGATGTGAGGATCGAAGACTGCCGCAGTGCCCCCAAGGGGATTTGAACCCCTGTTCCAGGCTTGAAAAGCCCGTGTCCTAGGCCTCTAGACGATGGGGGCGGTAATGGGGTTTGGCGTTCCGGATGTTGTAGTCCGGTCGCGGGCCCGGCGCGACTCGAACGCGCAACCTACAGCTTAGAAGGCTGTTGCTCTATCCGATTGAGCTACGGGCCCCTGCACCCGCGTGGGCGTAGCCAAGAATACAAAATATACCAAATGACCTACTCTTGCGCAATTCCTCCCATCGTATCTCACTCCCCCCGGGGGCTGCCGCTCCGCCGCGGATCACTCACACCCAGAAGAAAACCGCTCGCCGGATCGCGCCGGACAGCCTGCACCGCCCCGAATACGGCCCCCAGGCTCTTGGAGAGCTTCAGGGTGTGACCCAGAGAGTCCAGAAGAGTACGGGTCGCCGCCGAAGAGCCAGGCTCCATCTCCATCTCCCGCTGGTAGAAGGTGCTGAACATCCGCGGCGCAGAGACAGCTTCCTCGAGCGTCATCCCGTAGTCCAGAAGGTTCACGATCACCTGAGTCAGCGTCGAGAGGATCAGGTCACCGCCGGGCGTCCCCAGCGCATACTCCGGGCCATTATCTCTCGAGAGAATAGTCGGGGCCAGACTCGTCACGACCCGCTTGTGAGTCCGGAGAGCGTTGGGGTGTTCCGGCGACGAGTTGTAGTTCTGCATCTCGTTGTTGAGGAAAAACCCTCCCGCCTCGACGGTATGGGACGTCCCAAAGAGGCTGCTCAGCGTGGTCGTCAACGAAACAGCGTTTCCCTCCCTGTCCATGACGCTCAGCTGCGTGGTGTTTCCCTCGCCGATTTCATCCTCATCCGCCTGAGCAGGATGACGCGCACCTCCAAGGCTCACCTCCAGCAACCGGCTGAAGGCAAATGCCCGCGAGGAGACCTCCTCATCCGGCACCTCTGCAAAATCCGGGTCGCCGTTGAGTGTCGCCTCGTCCTGGAACATGAGCTTGAAGACCTCAGCAAGTATGTGGTAGGAGTAGCCGCTCTGCCGGCGACATTCCTCCAGGTCGAAGAAGCTGAGCATACCCAGCGCCTCCAGGAGGTGCATGCCGCCCGACGGCGGTGGGGTCGTGACAACCGAATACCCCCGGTAGGTACCGACCAGAGGTTCTCGCAAAAGCGGCCTGTAGGACGTAAGGTCCGCCATCGATATCAGCCCGCCATGGAGCTCCATGTCCGCCGCAATCATCTGTGCGACCGACCCCCTGTAGAACGCCTCTGCCCCTTCGCGCTGGATCTTCTGGAGCGTTCTGCCGTACTCGGGGTTTCTCAGCAGCGTCCCCGGGGACGGGAGTGTATCACCGGGAAAGTATGTTCGACGCGCATGGGGATCCTGAAGGAGCAGTGACCGGTAGATCGCAAGATTCGCCACAAGCGAGCTGTCTGCCTGATAGCCACTCAGGGCATACTCCACCGCCGGCTGCAGGACCGTCGCCCGATCCAGCCGACCGTACCTCTCGCGCGCCAGCTCAAGCCCCGCCACCGTGCCGGGAACTGACGCCCCACGGATTGTCCTTCTCCAGTCACCCGGATTGGCAAAGTCCAGAACCTCATAGGATGCACGTTCCGGAGCTGTCGCTTTGAAGTCCACCACCACGTAACGATCCTCCGCAGCATCATAGATGAGCATCACCCCCTCCCCGCCTATACCCGAGCCGTGCGGCTCGACAACCCCCAGACAGTATGCCGCCGCCACAGCAACGTCCACGACGTTGCCTCCCTTTCGGAAAACTTCCAGTCCGGCTTCCGCAGCAAGAGGGTGAGCGGCGATCATGATGCGGTCCCCGCTGGCGACCTTCTCCACCTGAGACTGCAGAGAAGGCGGGAGAAGTGTGAGCTGAAAGACGATAGAGCAGAGCAGCAACCGGAGAGACATGCGTCGGCTCCTCTGATGTGGTGGCTCAGGAGAGGATGTCGGGGTCGGGAACAACGCGGAAGTGGCGGGCAAGCTCCTTCAGCTGCCCCTTAGAGAGCTTCTGTGTAACACCGCCAGCCATTCTGGCTCTCAAGTGGAGCGATGCCGACTTCTCGGCTGTATCGATGAGGCCGAAAGCAGCATCCAGATTCCTTCCGACGGCGATGACGCCGTGAAACTGCCAGACCGCCATGCGGCGTTCGACGAAGGCGTGTGCAGTCGCCTCGGCCAGGCCTGAGGTTCCGGGGAGCGCCCACGGGATGAACTCCACTCCTTCGGGAAAGGCAACGATACACTCGGGGAGCATCTCCCAGAGAAGGCGCGTGAGCTTGCGGGTCTCAAGCGGCATGAGATGCGTCAGGGCGATGAGGTCCGGCGAGTGGGTATGGATGACGGCTCTGTCAATCCCGTTGGTCACCCGCTTACGGGTTCCGTGCACCCGGAGGTGGGCCAGGAGCTCCGAGGTCGGTCCTCC
>Ga0209536_100001386_pt1 | contig 40496 bp, 38 predicted proteins | sample DeeMarSeWOR28_12_FD_187461 | JGI IMG/M metagenome (GOLD analysis project Ga0209536, IMG submission 187461) | Marine sediment microbial communities from White Oak River estuary, North Carolina - WOR-2-8_12 (SPAdes) (version 2) | ecosystem: Environmental > Aquatic > Marine > Intertidal zone >... | reverse complement strand
TGCTTAATTGGCAAAATACTTACGTTTCGAAAACTTTCCACATTAAAAACACCTACGGATATATAAATTCGATTTTTGCGGCTCTCGAATGTTGCAAGGTAAAAGGTAACAATTTGGCCCACAATCCCCTGACTTTCCTCTTCACCGATCTGGAAAACAGCACCCCACTTTGGGAGAAGTTCCCCGATGAGATGCAACGAGTTTCCGCTCGGCATGATGCGCTGTAGCGCGACATCATTGAAATGCATGGGGGACGGCTGATTAAAATGATGGGTGATGGACTCCATGCTGTTTTCGAGTCCCCTGTAGACGGTGTTACCGCCACTTTAGCCGGACAGCAGGCGATTTCCGCCGAGCCCTGGCCTGCGGCAACCGGTCTGCTCAAGGTTCGTATGGGCCTCCATACGGGGGAAAGCCAGGAACGGGAGGGAGATTATTATGGTGTAGATGTAAATCTAGCAGCCCGTATTATGAGTCTCGGACATGGCGGGCAAATCCTTCTTTCCGAAACCATAACAACTCTTGTAGAGAAGATGCTGCCGGAAGACTGTACATTAATTGACCTGGGCGAACATCGGATCAAAGGGATTGTGGCAAGCGAACGCATTTTCCAACTTTGTCACCCCGACCTGGTATTCGATTTTCCGCCATTAAAATCCCTCGCTACGTTCAAGCACAATCTGCACCGCCAGCTTACAACTTTCATCGGTCGTAAGAAAGAAATGGCGGATGTAAAACTGCTACTCGAAGAAACGCGACTCTTGACCCTCATCGGTCCTGGCGGAACGGGTAAAACCCGGCTCATGTTGCAGGTGGCTGAAGACATCATCGATGATTACCCCGACGGCGTCTGGCTGGTGGAACTTGCTTCACTCACCGATCCTGAGCTGCTCCCTGAGCGCGTGGCTGGGGCTCTTAACGTGCAGGAACAGCCAGGCCGCGAACTCCTCGAAACTCTCACCGAATATCTACGTCGCAAGGAACTGTTGCTCTTCTGGAAGCGTATGGTGAAAAGGGCATGGGGCAGGATTTTTATTCCTTGAGAGAAAGGTTTGCTTTGGAAGGAGACAATCTTCGGTCAGTCATGGATTGGATTAGGGACGATCGCCCCGGATTGGCCTTGCATTTCGCCGGGATGCTACAAAAATTCGAAACTGGCTGGATGCACTACCGGGAAGCCCGCTCCTGGCTGGAACCGGCCATTGAACAGGCCAGAAAGCTTTTAGATAACAAATCAGCTGACATTGACATGACCGATTTCATTCGCGCCTTACAGGCATATGGCTGGCTGCTAGTCACCCATGGAGACATGATCAAAGGTCATGCAATATTGGATGAGAGTATTCGTCTCGCGCGCGAGTATGAGGAATTCCGCATCTTAGCTTTCGCTTTGGGAATCAAGGCCCAAGCTATGGGTACGAGTGTAACCCGGGAAGTGATCGAACAGATGAATGAAGCAATTGTTCTCGGCCGTCATCGTGGCTATGAAATAGAACTGGTTATGCTCTTGTTTTCAGCTGGGCAAGCTTATCTTGCCAAGGATGATTTGGAAAAGGGAAAAGAACATATTGAGGAGGCCATCCACAAGCTCGAGAATTTTGACGTGCCCTTCGTGAATGCCTGGGCGTCTATAGCGCACGCACAGATGGCAATGGTTTACCAGGATATGACCAAAGCCGAGAAATATTTGCTGCTGGCCTCGGACACATATGAAAAATTGGGCGATCAGCGGATGGCAACTAATGCCCGAAGTTTGCTGGCTCACATATATTGCAACGAAGGACGGATCAATGAAGCATTGGCTTTGTACCATCAGACAATCCTTGCCTGGCAGGAGCAAGGACATCAGTCCGCTGTCGCCCACCAATTGGAGTGTCTGGCCTATATCGCTATTTTAGGGCAGCAATACGAACATGCTGCTCAACTGCTTGGCGCACCCCAAAAAGCACGGGAACGATTAAATGCACACAGCACCGATTTGCAAGAAATCAACGAACTGGAACAGGCGATGAGCCAGCTAGAAGTGGAATTGGGCGCAAATGACCGGGATCGTATGATCAGTAAGGGTGAATTGATGAGTCTGGATGAGGCGGTGACCCTCGCTTTGGCATAGAAATAGGTTACCCGTACCCTACAAAAACTAGAGTGAACCTGATTTTACTCTAGATATCCTGCTAAGTCAGACCAGTCTCATGCTTCTGATAGCATCAAGCCTAACTCCTCTTGAGGTAAGAAATGAATGATTCGGTTCTCCGTCGTGCACATTCTCTGTAAAATGGAACCGATCTGATCCTTCTCAATTCACGGTGAAATATTGATGGGAGCGATGCAATCGCTACCTCAGTTGAACTACAGGATTTGAAGAAAAATCGGAAAAAAGAAAAGGACCCCTGGTGTTCTGGAGTCTTCTTGTCTAATATTGATCGACTATAGGTCTAACGAGAGCGACGGGGATCGAATTCTTCTATTCCACCTTGCGCTTATAAGTGATAATAATACTCAAGGGTAATGGGGAACGCCAAAGCGTGATGACCACCGCCTTTTCGAAGACCTGATCCTCGATGGTGCCCAGGCCGGCGTGAGCTGGATGACAATTCTACGTAAAAGAGAGAATTACCGCGAGGCCTTCGACAACTTCGATCCAGCCAAGGTCGCGGCCTATGATGAAACCAAGATCGAGGAGCTTCTAGGCAACGCTGGCATCATCCGCAACCAGCAGAAGATTAATTCGGCAATCAAAAACGCCCAGGCTTTCATAAAAGTCTAGGAAGAGTTCGGCAGCTTTGACGCATACATCGGGAGTTTTGTGGATGGAAAGCCGATCCAGAACAAATGGCAAACCATGTCCGATTTGCCAGTCTAGACCGAATTATCTGAGATTATCAGCAAAGACTTAAAGAAGCGTGGATTCAGCTTTGTTGGGCCGACGGTAACGTATGCATTTATACAGGCTGTGGGTATTATTAATGATCACATAGTTGACTGCTTTCTGTATTACGAAACTGGTGCAATGAGTTAGAGCTAGTCCAACTCAATCTCCCCGCTAAAGACGACAAAACCGTTTGCATACGATGCCGTTCTTATGGATTGATGTCCTCCCGATGCAAGCCAAGGATTTCACGCTGGCGCACGCCAGTGTTGATAGCAAGGGCGAATATTGGAAACAAGCGATGATCGGAGACGGCTTCAAAGAATTGGTTTACCTCATTAGCCAACAGGGTTGTGAAGGTCTTTCTTTTTGGTCGTGGTTTTTTAACGAGGTCTGTGAAGTTTCTGGTACCTAGACCACATTTTAATGCCTGATTTAATGCTTTGTGCAGGACTGCATGAATGTATTGTACTGTTCGTTTGACCAATCCCTAGTTAAGCTTCTTGTGTAGGAGGTTTGAACCTGATCCGATCGAAGGGCATTGAATTTGATGTTCCCAAGATCAGGCTTGACGTGATTACTTAAGAGGTCGTAGTTACTTTCATAGGTACTAGATCGCGGCGAGTGCTTAGCCACTCCTCCATGTAGAGGTCGAGAAAGTCACCTGACTTTATCTGGTCATCCGTGACAAGAGCCTCTCGGAGCTTGTTTCGCTGGTCAATTAGCCAATCTCTGACTTCTTTTTGAACCTTAGCCGATTTGCTTTTGTGTTGACCATTTGGAAGTATGATCTGGGCTACCCATCGGTCATTACTGTCATTGGATTATATAGTCCTTCACCATTAGTCTGTCGCTTTGCCACCATTAACTCGGTGAATAGCTGGACTTTGTTCTGGAAGCCTGCCCCGAGAGGCAGGCAACCTGGATATCAGTTAAGATCAGGCCGTTAAGATTGGTGGGGTTTTAGGGACGCAGACCGAAAACGATTATCATCAATCAAAATGGCTGTTTTGTTCTTCGATGCGGTCCTGCTTCGTACCATTGATCAGCAAATGCTCAAAGTCCTTCTTTCGGTTGAGATACTTTCTTCTGTTATGTTGTCAGTGCCCACCTTCTATGCTTGCTGGGGAAAGAGGTACACCGGGCGGCTCAGTTTGTCAAAACCCTAATAAAAATCGGTTAAAATGATTGTTTTTGATTGTAATTGTTGACATTTGAGCGAAATTTTTATAAGATGAGTTGTGACTTGCAGTTTCTTGCATATTATTGTGTAGCGACGCTCATACTCTTTATAGGAATTGCGAACAAGCTTCTGCAATATTCTCACAGATACTATCGTGAGGTTGCCGGATGAAGATTAGCATCGTTACGGACGAGATCAGCGCTGATCCGGAAACGGCGATTGAGTTAGGTGTTGAATGGGGAGTGAAAGATTTTGAGCTGCGTGGTTTTGGTACTAACCGTGTTCCGCTACTCAATCCGTTTCAGAAGAGCCGCATCCGAGAGTTATTGGATGAGTTCAATGTTAAGATTGTGGCCATTTCACCAGGGCTGTTTAAATGCCCTTTTCCCATTGGTCAACGCGAGCGCTTTCCCCTCCGAATCTTCGATCAAGCTCTCTACCAGCAATGGCGCCAGCCACGGGATGTGGTCAGGTATCATCAAGAAGAGCTTCTGCCGTTGTCGATTGAATACGCTAAGGAAATTGGAGCTGCAAGGATTATCGCCTTTAGCTTCGAGCGTAGTTTTACATCTGAATTGATTGTGCCCGACGAGATTTTGATCGCTTTACGGCAAGCGGCTGAACAAACTGGAGCTGCCGGACTGGAGCTGGTGATCGAGGTCGAGGCCAATTTCTGGGTTGATACGGGAAGAAATGCTGCAGAGATGATGCAAGCAGTAGACCATCCTGCTCTTGGCGTCAACTGGGATCCTGGCAATGCTATCGTCGCCGGTGACAAACCTTACCCGGATGGTTATGGAGCCGTGCGCGACTTTGTAAAACACGTGCATTTCAAAGATGTCGCCTTTGGAGCTGATGGCAGTTACTGTTTTGCTCTTGAGGGAGATATCAACTGGGCTGGTCAAATCAGCGCCCTGACTACTGACGGCTACACCGGATATATCTCAGTTGAAACTCATATGGAGCCCAAAGTTCGCTGTGCCCGAGCGATGACTGAACGCCTAAAGCGGCTCTTGGCCTGAAAAATGTGACCGTTGACTGATGGTCGTTATCACTGAGCTGAAGATAGAGGAGGTCAGATGATAGATATCAATCTAAAAGGCATGGTGCCGGCAGCCGTCTTACCTATGACAGTCGATTACCAACCAGATTACGGCGCTTATGCCCGGTATCTGGAATGGCTCATAGCCGAAAATGCCGTTTCCCTGGCCATCAATATGGACACCGGCGAGGGTCCCCAACTGACCATCGAGGAACGGCGCCGGGCGGCCGAAGTCGCCGTCGAAGTTGCCGCTGGGACTTGCACCGTCTTCGCCGGTGTCATGGGCAGCACGACTGCTGGGGCCGTCGAATTGGCCAATATATACCGCAATGCCGGTGTTGACGGTCTTGTGGTCTTTCCGAATGCGGCCTTTCGCAACGATCCACTGGATCCCCGCATCCCAGTTGATTACCATCGCACCATCGCCGAAGAAACAGGCTTACCGATTATCCTCTTCCAACTCGCACCAGTCTTCGGCGGCGTCAACTTCACCCGGGAAACGCTGCTCTACCTCCTGGAAATCCCCCAGGTGGTCGCCATCAAGGAAGCCTCCTTCGACGCCCAATACTTCGCCTTTACCAAAGAAACTTTGGATATGGCTGGACGGCCGATCACCCTGCTTACCGGAAATGACCGGTTCATTACCGAGAGCTTCCTGCTTGGCGCTGAGGGTGCCCTGTTAGGCTTTGGCGCTATTGGCTGCGGGATGGTGGCTGGCATGATCCAGGCTTTTGCCAATGGCGATTATGAATCTGGGGTCGCCATGAAGCCTCGCGTGCAGGGCTTTGCCGATGTGATTTACGCCGATCCAGTGTTGGATTACCGGGCCCGGTGCAAAGTAGCCCTGGCCCACATTGGCGTTCTTACACATGACCAAACGTATGTCCGTCCGCCATTGTTGCAGATAACGCCCGAAGAATCTCAGCATATCGGGCGAGCATTGGCAGAAGCTGGCATGTCGCAGCTATCGATGGCGTAGTGAACGTTCTGATCATCCGCGACAGATTTATTTAGCAGGTGATGCATGTTGAAAACAACCAGGCACACGCAGATCCAACAATTGGTAAATGAGAACGGCCATGTGACTGTTCAACAATTGAACCAGCTCCTCGATGTCAGCGAGGCGACCATTCGCCGCGATTTAGACGAGCTGTCCCAGGGGGGATTACTCCTTAGGACCCATGGTGGGGCCGTCAAAGTGGCCCAGGCTGATCGCGAACTGCCAATCCTGCTCCGCCAAAGCGAATTCGAGATCGAAAAGAGGCGAATCGGCCGCGTCGCTGCCTCCATGGTCGAAGAGAGGCAAACCATCTTTTTGGGTAGTGGCACCACGGTCCATGAGATTGCCTGTAACCTCCGCTGCATGTCCAATCTGACTGTCATCACCAACGCCATTAATGTCGTCAACGAGTTAGCCGACTGTAAGGGCGTTGAACTGATCGTCATTGGTGGTATGTTACGGCAGAGTGAACTGTCAATGGTCGGCCACATCGCCGAAGCAGCCATCAAAGAATTACGGGCTGATATAGTTTTTATGGGTATGCGCGGAGTTCATCCCCAATATGGGTTTACTAACGACTATTTGCCCGAAGCAATGACCGATAGGTCGATCATGGGTATAGCCCCGTGCAATGTCATCGTGGCTGACCACTCTAAGTTGGGCCAGGTGAGTACGGTTTTTCTGGCACCTATCACGACCGCTCACGTGCTGGTTACCGACAAAGACGCGCCGCCTGACATTATCGCCGCCCTCGAAGAAAAAGGTTTGAGAATACATTTGGTTTGATAGATTTAGAATGACCAACAAACCTGCTAAGATAAAGGACATTTACCTGCACGAATACCGGCCTCAATCCCGGCTAGTTACCAGGACGACCGAGGTAACTAAGCCTCGTTTTCCTGTCGTCGATGCTCATAATCATCTAGGTGACTCCTTTGGCGGCGGATGGGACAAGCGGCCGGTTGCCGAGCTGTTAGAAATCTTAGACGAAGCCAGCGTCGAAGTCTATGTCGATTTGGATGGTGGCTGGGGTGAAGACATTCTTTACCGACACCTGGACCATTTTAAAGCGGCCGCGCCAGATCGTTTCCAGGTTTTCGGCGGCGTCGACTGGTCTGCTTGGGCGCAGCATGGTGATGTTTTCGGCGAGTGGGCAGCCCAGAAACTCCGGAGCCAGGTGGCCGCTGGGGCTCAAGGGCTCAAGATTTGGAAAAAGTTCGGCCTCCAGGTCCGCGATCATCTAGACCAGCTTGTTGCCGTCAATGATCACCGTCTGGACCCCTTATGGGAGACCGCCGGCGAACTCAGATTACCGGTTATGATCCACGTTGCCGATCCGGTGGCCTTCTTCAACCCTTTAGATAGCCGCAACGAACGCTGGGAAGAACTACACAACCATCCCGACTGGCACTTTCCCAGCCCGCCCTTTCCAGCTTTCCAGACTATCGTCGACGACCTGGCAAAATTAGTCATGCGACACCCAGAAACCATCTTCATTGGCGCTCATGTTGGCTGTTATGCTGAGAATCTGGCTTGGGTGGCAGATCTGCTCAATCGGTGCCCCAATTTTTTTGTAGATATCAGTGCCCGGATCAGCGAATTGGGCCGCCAACCTTATACAGCTCGCCAATTCATGCTTAAGCACGCCGACCAGGTCCTATTCGGCACCGATATGGGTCCGGACTTAGATACCTATCACATTTATTACCGCTTTCTGGAAACCGACGACGAATACTTTAACTACGGCACAGCCGAAGTGCCAGGTCAAGGTCGCTGGTTCATCTACGGGCTCTATCTGCCCGATGACGTTTTGGAGAAGGTTTATTATTTGAACGCACATCGCGTTCTTTCAATTGATAAGTGAGGTATCATGAGTAGCAACGGTCAACACACGTTAACCGAGATCATGTCACAACCTTCGATCTGGAAGGATGTTCTTCAATCCTTTGGATCAAACCAGACTGGGATTCTGAATAGCTGGAACCAGCTAAGCCCGAGTGATGTATTGTTCGTTGGCTGTGGCTCTACACATTACCTCTCCCAAACAGCGGCGGCCCTCTTTCAAAGCTTGACCGGTGTGCCATCCAGAGCTTTTCCTTCCTCAGAAGTCCTTTTGTTCCCCTCTCAAGTGCTTTCGAATCCCAGAGAGACTCTGCTGGTAGCCATCTCCCGGTCGGGTACGACGACAGAAACGCTCCAGGCTGTTAATAAATTTCGGGCTGAGGGTGGTCGTGCCGTTTGGGCCATCACTTGTTACCCGGACCACGACCTGGTCCAGATCAGCGATTTGGCTTTGCTGGCCGAGGCTGCCCATGAAAAGAGTGTTGCCCAGACACGATCGTTTAGTAGCATGTTGTTATTAGCCAAGGCTCTGGCCGCCACGGTTTCCGGCATTGAGATCTCATCTCTCGACAGCTTGCCAATCGTCTTGCGTCAGGTACTTGAGAATGCGGGCGACTTATTCGTGAGTCTCGGACAACGACTTGACCTGCAGCGAATGTTTTTCCTTGGTTCAGGATTCCAGTATGGCATTGCCAATGAAGCGATGCTCAAAATGAAGGAAATGTCACTGACCAATAGCGAGGCATTTCACTTCCTGGAGTTCCGCCATGGACCAATGTCGATGGCCAACGAGGAAGCGCTGGTAGTAGGTCTGCTTAGCGAAGAGGCCCAAGCTCATGAAGAGCAGGTTTTAGCTGAAATGGTCAGTCTTGGTGCCGAAACTTTTGGACTTAACACACGATCTAACAGTTGCTGCCATTACCAGGTTGGATTTAACGTAAACTTGCCACCGTGGGTTTTTCCGGCATTGTACTTGCCACCATTGCAATTAATAGCCTATTACCGGGCGATTTCCAAAGGCCTGGATCCCGACAATCCACGTAATCTTGAAGCGGTTGTTTCATTAGATCCAGCGGCCTTCGCCATTGCCTGAAGAGAATTCAGCGAAAGATCGACCAAAGGAGGTGAAATTAGGAATATCCACCGAAATCGCAGAGAAAAACATGTTCAATTCAGAATTCCGAGGAAACCATAACCGTTTAGAAAGGAGTAGAGAAGTCATGAGGAAGTACCTAATATTACTAACCTTGTTACTGGTTGCCGCCCTGGTGTTGGTAGCATGTGGTGGTGCAGCGGAAGAGCCCACAGCGCCTGAAGAGCCCGCTCCAACCGAAGAGGCCCAACCTGCCGAAGAAGAAGCTCCGGCTGAGGAAGAAATGCCAGCCGAAGAGCAGGTTGAGCTGACCTTTAGTGTCTGGGGTGATCCCGAAGAGCTGGCGATCTTGCAGGAGATCGCTGATGATTTTCAGGCGGAAAACCCCAATGTTAATGTTACAGTGACCGTGTCTGACTGGGATACGTATTGGGATAAATTGCAAACAACGCTGGCTGGTGGAAATCCACCAGACGTCTTCGCGATGGATGCACCCTTGTACCCAGACTACCAAAGCCGTGGTGTACTGCTCGGCCTGCAGGACCTCATTGAGCGCGACAATTTTGACTTGTCAGCGTACTATCCTGAATCGCTGGTCTGCTACGATACGGCCGACGGTTATTATGGCCTCCCCAGGGACATTCAGCCCAGCGTCATGTACATCAACACCGACATGTTCGACGAAGCCGGCATTCCCTATCCCGAGGATGGCTGGACCTGGGATGATCTGCTCGAGGTCGGCCAACAACTAACCAAGGACACCGATGGTGACGGCACCGTCGACCAGTATGGACTCTGGGCCGACATCTGGGATATGGAATTGCTTTGGGGCGCCATGATCTGGCAGTATGGTGGCGAAATCCTCAACGAGGACTTCACCCAGACACTATTGGCAGAAGGTGGGGCTATGGATGCATGGCAGACTATCTACGACATGATTTTTGAATACGGCATCATGCCCGACCCAAGCGTGGCCGAACAATTCGGCGATCCCTTCGAATCAGGTAACGCTGCTATGACCCCGGCCGGTCACTGGGTTGTGCCTTATTACGGCAACGTTGACTTCAACTGGGATGTTGTTCCACTGCCTGAAGCGGTCAACAAACAATCGATCGTCAACAGTGTCGGCTTTGTCATCTCTAAGGATTCCCAGCATCCGGAAGAAGCCTGGGGCTTCTTGAAGCACTTGGTTGGCGAGCCAGGTCAGACAAAGATCACCTCTCTCGGATTGGGCGTTCCCTCCATGCCGGCTATTGCCAATAGCGATGCTTACTTGAATCAACCAACGGCCGACATCAATCACCAACTGTTCCTGGATGCCATGGACTACTCTCGTGTCAAGCCCTGCTTCCGCGGTTACGATGAATGGGCCACCTTGTTTGGTGACGGCATGTTCTCCGTATGGTTAGGTGAAGCTGGCCTGCAAGAGACGATGGACGAACTGGTTCCGCAAGCGGATGCGATTTTACAGGAGGCGTCGCAGTAAACTGCTCGGCTCGGATAACCGAATCACTGGTTTCCCGAGCCAGCAGTTAAAACGCGAATAATTGCTCTGGAGCCTGTGGCGGAATGGACTTGCCCAGGCTCCAAAATTCCGGAAGGTCTGGAGCGCATTATGCAAAGAAGTGGATTAAAACCGATGCGAGGAGAACTCATTTGGGTCTGGGTTTTCCTGGGACCTACGTTGATCGGCCTTCTTTTTGGCACCCTTGGCCCGGTATTGGCAGCTATCGGTATTAGCTTCACCGATTGGGATGTCATTACCCCACCGATTTTTGCCGGGCTGGATAATTACAAGAGGTTGGCCGGAGACCCGACATTCAGCAAGGCTCTTGTCAACACCATCTATTACGTGGGCATCATGGTGCCCGTATCCACAGTCCTGGCCCTTCTATTTGCCTTTTTGCTGAATCAGAAATTGCGGGCCGTAACCTGGTATCGGACTGCCTATTTCTTGCCGGTTGTCTCGTCAACGGTAGCCGTTGCCCTGGTCTGGTCTTGGATTTACGCTAAAGATTTCGGCTTGTTAAATTTCCTTTTGCGACAGATGGGCGTGGATCCTATTGGCTGGTTGTCGAGCACCACCTGGGCGATGCCAGCTGTGATCATCATGGGCATCTGGGGCAATCTTGGTGCCGGCATTGTGATTTTCCTCGCCGGACTACAATCCATCCCAGAAACGTATTATGAGGCCGCCAGTGTCGACGGGGCCAACAGTATTCAAAGGTTTTTACGCATCACTGTACCACTCATCACACCTAGCCTGTTCTTTTACTTCATCATCACCATGATCGATGCCTTCCAGACCTTTGAATCGATCTACATCATGACCCGTGGCGGGCCGGTTAACTCGACTACGACGATCGTTTACTACATCTACCGCAATGGTTTTCGGAACTTCAAAATGGGATACGCAAGCTCCCAGGCGATAATCCTATTCCTCGTCATCATGGTCTTGACCCTGGTCTACTGGCGGCTCCAAGAGAGATGGGTGGTGTATGATGTCTAGTACCAACGCGACACAGGCGACTACTTCGAGCCCAAAACAGTCCCTATTCCCCTTCCAACTCAGCACCTGGCAGAGTCAGCGTCTACAACAACGCGTTACCCATACCCTCAGCCACCTCATCCTGATCTCTGGTGCTGTGGTGATGGTTTTACCGTTTCTGTGGATGCTTTCTACTTCCTTCAAAGCGCCCGGGAAAACATTTGTCTACCCCCCTGAGTGGATCCCGGCTCCAATTGTCTGGGAAAACTATCCGAACATGTGGACGGCATTGCCCTTTGGTAAATTTTTTATCAACAGCGTCAAGATTGCCGGCCTGACGACGATCGGGCAATTGGTAACCTGCTCCATGGCTGCCTTTGCTTTTAGTATCCTGAAATTCCGCGGGCGAGAGTTCCTGTTTCTGCTCCTTATCGCAACGCTGATGATACCATACCAAGTCACCCTCATCCCGACCTTCATCTTGTTCTCCAAGATAGGTTGGGTAGGCACCCATTTACCCCTTTGGGTTCCTGCCTTTTGGGGTGGTGCCTTTGGCACCTTTTTGTTGCGCCAGTTTTATTTAACCATTCCGATAGATCTGGCGGAATCAGCTCGCATAGATGGTGCCAGCATTTGGCAAATTTTTCGCTACATTTACGTACCTTTATCAGGTCCGGCGATGGCCGCCCTGGCGATTTTCACCTTCATGTGGTCTTGGAATGATCTCCTGAATCCCTTGATCTATGTTGCGGAACTCGATCAGTTGACATTGACCATTGGCTTAAGCTTTTTCCAGAACCAGTATGGTGGCAAATGGACGTTGATGATGGCTGGCGCAGTGGTCAGCATTCTGCCGATTTTGGTCATCTTTTTCTTCGCTCAAAAATATTTCATTCAAGGTATCGCCATGACCGGCCTCAAGCGCTAACCATTCTGGAGCAAGCATGAACAATAAGCAACCGGTTCGTCTCACGCTGTTTGGGCCGGGCGGATTCGGATACGACAGAGCCCGCGCCCTGAAAGATAGCCCTCTGGTGGATTTTGTAGCTTGTTATTCGCCTATCGAAGCGGAACGATTATCTTGTCAGCAAGAATTCGGGGCTCGCGCGGCTGAGAGCGAGAAACAAATCTGGGATGATCCGACGATAGACGGGGTGGTACTGTCAACACCAAACCAGGTTCACTTGGAGCAAGCTCGTCTGGCGGCCGCTAGCGGTAAGCACGTATTCGTGGAGAAACCCTTGGCGCCTTCGGTAGCGGACGCCAAGCAGATCGTCGAGGCTTGCGATAAAGCGGGCGTAATTCTGATGGTGGGGCACAATGCCCGTCGCCGGACTCGCATTCGGACTATGAAACGTTTTCTGGAGGAGGACGATTTAGGCCAGCCATTGGTTGCCGAAGCCAATAACTCACATGCAGGGGGTGTGTCCATCCAGCCTGAAGATTGGCGTTGGTCACGTGCGAACTGCCCCGGTGGGTCTCTTAGCCAATTGGGGGTACACCACGCCGACACCCTACAATATTTAATGGGCCCGGTAGCGCGGGTGTTGGCCTGGCAGCGGCGCTTGGCGGTTGCGGCTGAAATCGACGATGTTACCACCACCCTGTTGGAATTTGAAAACGGGACGCTGGGCTATATCGGTGCCCATTATGCCGTGCCAGATATCCGCTATGTCTTCATAATGGGAACCCAGGCCAACGTCCGCTGGGATCAGGCTCTGGGCTTGGTCTTTGAAAGCGAAAGCGGTCGGGAGAAAATCCCGATTCAGGAGGTGGATACCGTTCAGGAAGAGATCGATGAATTTGCCCGCTGCATCGCCACTGGGGAATCCCCGGAAGTTGGCGGTGCCGAGGGTTTGGCTGCCGTAGCCGTGATCGAGGCTGCCGTCCTTTCAAACCAATGGGGACGGCCCGTCGATATCGCCGAACTATTGGGATGATAGCAAGATGAAATTTGGCTTTATTCCCGTTGAAGATTCCCGCTATTTTGCCGAATCCTTACGCCAGGTGGAGTTGGCCGAGGAACATGGCTTTGACTCGGTCTGGTTAGAAGAACATCATGGCACTAGCGGGCATTACCATCCCTCGCCCTTCATCTACCTGGCAGGTTACGCGACCAGGACGGAGCGGTTAGTCTTAGGCACCGATATCGCCATCCTACCCCTTTATCATCCCGTGCGCGTCGCCGAAGATGTAGCCCAGCTTGATGTGATGTCCAACGGTCGCGTCATTCTCGGGGTGGCCATAGGTTACCGGCCCGAAGAGTTCGCTGCCTTTCAGACCCCCCTGGATGGGCGTGGAGCGCAGTTCGTGGAGATGTTGAAGCTGATCCAACAGCTCTGGACTGGGGAAAAGGTAACCTTCGAGAGTGAACGCTACCCATTAACAGATTTTACCCTAGAACCGTGCCCGGCCCAACGGCCGCGACCGCCAATCTGGCTTGGCGGCTGGGGCAAGTTAGCGCTCAAACGGGCGGCCGTTTTGGGCGATGCCTGGGTTCCCGGTCCCACGGCAAACCTGGCCAAGCTGAAAGAAGCGCAGAAACGATATCATACCCATTTAGCTGAATTGGGGATCCATCCAAACGACCGGGAACGCCCCCTAACCCGCGATGTTATCATCGCCGAGAAACGAGCCCAGGCTGAGGAACTGGCTGAACGCTTCCTCTTGCCGGCTTATCGGGACGAATACAGTAGTTGGTCCCATCCTTTGATTGGCACGTCTGACGCAACGGCGACAGACCGGCTAGCCGAACTGCGTCGCGATCGATTCATCATCGGCCGCCCGGATCAGGTGATCGAGCAAATCAGGTACTTTGAAGACCAGTTTGGCATGGATCACTTGATCTGCCGTTTGCATTTTCCGGGAATGCCGCCAGAAGTGGTGACCGAGTCTATCGAGCTCATTGGGCGAGAAGTGATCCCGGCTTTTTCCAGGTGATGAACGCATGATCAACGTCGGGTTTCTTGGCGCAGGGGATATAGCTGCTGTGCATGCGACCGCCATCGAGATAGTAAACGATGCTAGGCTGGCTGCCATAGCTGACGTGATTCCTGAACGAGCCAGAGCGTTGGCCGGCAAACACGGCGCAGCCGTCTTTTCTGACCTAGAAGCATTGCTACAATATCCTGGCCTGGATGTTCTGTATATCTTGACGTCACCGGAAGGGCATGCATGGCAGATAACGGCAGCGGCCGATGCCGGGATTCCCATTGTCTGCGAGAAGCCATTAACGGTAACGTTGGATGAGGCCGATCGAGCTATTGCCGCTTGCCGGCAGGCTGGAGTGCCTTTGATGACTGGGCTGTCCCACCGCTATCATCCGCTGGCGGCGCGGGCCAGAGAGTTATTACAAAGTGGCGCGTTGGGAGATTTTGTAGCTGCTTGGTCACACCGCCTGATCCACCTGCCCGTGTCCCCTGATTCCTGGCTCAACGACCTGCGGGTGGGTGGCGGGCTGACCTTGCAGTATGCCATGCATGATCTGGATTGGGTGTGCTGGTTAGGCGGAGATGTGACCCGTGTATCGGCCCAAGAAGCACACACCAATCCTGAACTGGCTATCGAGGATAACCTGTGGGTTCTGTTGCAGTTTCAAAAGGGGGGAAGTGGGAGCGTCGGCGCCAGTTGGTCAGTCCCGCTTGCCTGGACCGAGCGAGGCCTTATCGGAAGCCAGGGCAATTTGCGCATTGTCGAACAAAAACGACTGGTAGGGCGACTGGCTGACGGCCGCGATTTAATTGAAGACCTCGGTGACGATTATGATTGGTTTGATGTATTTGTCAGGGAGAGCCGGGATATTGTACGGCGGGTGCAGCGCGGCCAACCCTTCTCAGTCACCGGAGAGGACGGTCGGCGGGCTTTGGCGATCACCCTGGCTGTCCAGAAAGCGGCCCAGACAGGAGAATCGGTCACAATGCCTTTGGGGAGTGATTCATCTTTGGAGGAAAAGAGTTGAAGCGATTTGATTACTTAGCACCTACTAACTTGGGCGAAGCGCTGGAAATGCTGGCCCAGAAACCTGAGGCCGTACCCTTGGCTGGCGGCACGAATGTCCTGGTTCAGATAAAAGAAGGGCATCGATCTGAGACGGCGTTACTCAGCCTCCGGCGAGTTTCGGAATTGAACCAATTATCTCATGGTGATGAACCAACGAGGGCCTTGGTGATTGGCGCGGGCGTAACGATGAAGCGCATCGCCGCCGATCCATTGATTCGCCAGCGTTACCAAGCCTTGACTAAGGCGGCCGGATTAATAGGCTCTGTACAGACCCGCAATATGGCTACGATAGGCGGCAACCTGTGCAATGCCTCTCCTTCAGCTGATACCGCACCCCCATTGTTGGTATTTCAAGCCCAGGCAGTCCTAGTAAGGACATGGGGTGAGCGCGTCATTCCTCTGGAGGATTTTTTCATTGGACCTGGCAGTACAATGCTTGAAGAAGGCGAATTATTAAAGGAGCTTGTCGTCCCACCACCGGCGAGAGGGACGGGTTCAGCCTATGTACGGCATATTCCTCGAAAGGCGATGGATATCTCCGTAGCTGGCGTCGCGGCGGCCGTCACTATGGAGCAAGACGGGATCATCCGGCAGGCGAAGATTGCTTTGGGGGCGGTGGCTCCGACGCCGATTCGGGCCTGGGCAGCCGAAGATTTATTAACCGGCCAGTTGCCGGCGGATAGCTTGTTGGCCGAGGCCGGGAGTGCGGCCGCCGGGGAAGCCAGGCCAGTCGAAGATGTTCGAGCTTCCGTGGCCTACCGGCGCCATCTGGTCAACGTACTCACACAGGATGCCCTGCGACAAGCGATTATGAATGCTGAATATCAAGGTGAACGATAAAGTGAACGTTTACGATCTGAATATGACGGTGAATGGGAAACCGGTTGCTGTAGCTATTAAACCTCACTTAACCTTGTTAGAGTTATTACGTGATACCCTGAGTCTGACCGGCACCAAGGAAGGGTGTAGCACTGGACATTGTGGGGCCTGCACCGTACTAGCTGATGGCGAACCCATATCCTCTTGCCTGATGCTGGCCGTCGAGGCTGACGGGCGAAACATCCTCACGGTGGAAGGGTTGAACGGTGACGACGATCTACATCCGGTTCAGAAAGCCTTCGTGATTAAAGGCGGTTTACAATGTGGCTTCTGTACCTCCGGTATGATGCTGGCGACCATCTCTCTACTGGAAAGAAATCCTCGGCCGACCGAAGCAGAAATCAGAATGGGTCTCGCCGGCAACCTATGCCGTTGTACGGGCTACCACAAGATCGTTGAAGCGGTTCAACAGGCGGCGCAGGAGATGAGCCATGGCTGACAAGAAATATGTCGGACGGCCCTTACCTCGCATTGACGCTCTGGAAAAAGTTCGCGGTCAGTCTATCTTTGCCGCCGATGTCAAGCTACCTGGTATGTTAGCGGGTAAATTCTTGCCCAGCCCTCACGCGCACGCCGAGATACTGGCTATAGATACGGCCAAAGCTGAAGCCTTACCTGGCGTGCGTGCTGTGGTTACGGTGGCTGATATTCCGAAGTCAGCCGTTTATAATCCAGCCTCCAGGTTCCATGGTTTCCTGGCCCGGCGTTTCGTTGTCTTTGCCGGACAGGCGGTAGCCGCCGTCGCTGCCGACGATTTGGCCACTGCTGAAGAAGCATTAGATCTGATTGAAGTGACATACCAGCCTCTGCCGGTGGTTCATTCACTGGAGAGAGCGTTGCAGCCGGAGTGCACGCCCGTGATACATGGCCGCGCAACCACTTCCGGCGGGGGGACAGCGCACACCCAAGTCGTCGTCACTGGGGAAAAATCGGCCGGATCCGAAGAGGAGATTGATAAATCGCCCAATGTGGTCGATGAGAATGTTTTCTCTCAAGGGGAGCTGGAAGCGGCGTTTGTCGAATCGGAGGTGATCGTCGAGCGAACTTATACCGTGCCCACAGTTCACCAGGGCTACATCGAACCCCATGCCGTGACCGCCCATTGGGACCGACCGGGTCATGTGACCGTCTGGGAGTGCATTCAGGGCGCTTTCGACGCCCGCAATCTCATCGCTGAAACGTTAGGCTTATCCCATCATCAAATCACCTTGAATTCGACTGAAATTGGAGGCGGTTTCGGCGGCAAGGGTGAGGGCATCTTCGCGCCTTTAGCCGTGCTCCTGGCAAGGAAGGCGCGGCATCCCGTGCAACTGGTGTTAACGCGCCAGGAAGAATTGATCGGCGCGAATCCGGCCCCTCATTCAGTCATTCAGCTGAAGACGGGCGCCAAAAAAGACGGCACCCTGATGGCCATTGAAGGGGAAGTTTTGGTAGATGCCGGCGCTTATCCAACCGGCTGGATCATGAGCAATATCACGGCGACGTTACGCGATAATTATCGGTTCCAGGCCTGGCACCTGCACGGCCGGGAGGTTTTAACCAATAAAGCCAGTGTTACCTCGTACCGAGCTCCTGGCGCGCCTAATTTATCCTTCGCCATGGAGTCTCAGATAGACGAGATGGCCCGCCAGCTTAAAATCGACCCGATGTCCCTGCGCATGAAAAATGTGATCCGGGAGGGCGATCCCCTGACGAATATGGAGCCACAGTCGCCGGTTGGGGCTGAAGAAGTTCTTGCCGCCCTCGCCAAGCACCCAGCCTGGACTCAACCAACCTCTGAGCGAGCGAAGGCCGATGGCTTAGTGCGGGGCCGGGGCCTGGCATTAGGTAGTTGGGCTGGAGCAACGGGGCCGGCTGGGGCGCTGGCCATCCTCGATGCAGGAGGACAAATTCGCATTGTCCTGGGAACCGTCGATCTAAGCGGTTCTTTTACCAGTTTGGCTCAAATCGCTGCTGACGCCATTGGAATATCTTATGATCAAATCGTTATCAACAAAGCCAGCACCGATTTTGCGCCCTTCGCGCCCATGAGCGCCGGCAGCCAGACGATCTATGCCATGGGGGCGGCGGTAAAGGAAGCTGCCCTAGACCTGCGAGCAAAAATGCTTCGCCATGTGGCCCAGGACTTTCAGGTGGAGGAAAGCGAGCTGGGCGTCGACGAGGAGGGTGTGTATTTGTTAGCGCAACCGAGTAAGCGACATGCCTTCGACACGTTATACCAGTTGGGCACCCAGTGGTTCGCCGAGTATGGCCCCCTCATTGGCCAGGGATCAGCCCCCCAACGCCAGAGGGCGCCCGGCTACGCCGCCTGCATCGCCGAAGTAACGATAGATCCGCGAACGGGAAAGGTCACTGTGGACCGGCTCGTGGTCGCCCAGGATGTTGGTAAGGCCATCAACCCGCTTTCGATCGAAGGCCAGATGCAGGGAGGCGTCACCCAATCGATCAGCATGGCGCTTTGGGAGGAGTTGCTTTACGACGAGGCAGGCCAGGTTCGTAATCCTAGCTTACTCGATTACCGCATGCCCACGGCCGGCGATGTGCCCATGATTGAAACGATCATCCTGGAAGTACCTGGAGGCGATGGTCCTTATGGGGCTAAGTTGGTTGGCGAGCCGCCGATGGTTCCGGCTGTAGCGGCCATCGCCAACGCCATCGCCGAAGCCATTGGCGCCAGAGTGTGTGATTTACCAATCACGCCAGAGCGGGTCTGGCGGGCCATGAACATGGCCGGCAGCCAAGATTAGACGAGGTTGTTTATATGGCTGGTCTGCAGCGCCGGGCAATCAAGTACTCGATGGAAGCGATCAAGTCCTTCTATTTTCTATATTATGCCGCGGCCGCCTCATTAGTACCGTTTCTTATCATTTATTATGAGCAGTTGGGTTTCTCGGGACGGCAAATTGGCTTCCTGGCAGCCATTCCACCGTTGGTCATCCTCTTGAGTGCGCCTTTGTGGGGAGCAGCGGCCGATGCGACGAAGCAACATAAACGTCTACTAATGTTCGCCATCGCCGGTGCGCTAGTAGTGGTCTTTTTCTTCTCTAAGACGATTGCTTTTGCCTGGATTATCCCGGTGGTCGTCGTTTATGCCTTTTTTGCCGCTCCAATTATGCCTCTGGTCGATGCTTCAACCATGGATTGGTTGGGGGAAGGGCGGAATCTATACGGCCGGATTCGTCTGTGGGGCGCCATCGGCTGGGGCGTATCCGCCCCTTTAATTGGCTGGTTAATCGAGCGCAGTAGTGTGGGCTGGGCCTTTTATGGCTATATCATCCTGATGTTGGGTGGCCTGGCCGTCGCCTGGTTCCTGCCTATTCGTGAAACGTCAGCCCAACAACCTTTCTGGAGCGGATTGCGCTTGATCACCGGCAACCGACAATGGTTGCTTTTCCTGGCCGTCGTCTTCATTGGCGGCATGTGTCTGGCCATCGTTAGCAATTTCTTATTTCTCTATATGAACGGGCTGGGGGCCAGCAAAACGTTGATGGGCCTTGCTTTGACTTTCGCTACCCTTAGCGAGCTGCCGATTTTGTTTTATTCAAATCGATTGCTCAATCGCTGGGGAGCGCGCGGGCTGCTGATGGTGGCCTTGGCGGCCTACGTTGTGCGAGCACTGGCCTATACATTTATTTCTGAACCGTGGATGTTTCTGGTCGTACAGTTCTTACACGGATTGTCCTTCTCGGCGATGTGGGTAGCAGGGGTCTCCTACGCCGACAGTATGGCTCCAGAAGGGTTAAGTGCGACAGCTCAAGGCTTGTTTTCGGGAGTCCAATTGGGCTTGGGTGGCATCGCTGGTGGGTTGATAGGCGGCATTCTTTATGATGAGCTAGGTGCAACGACCATGTTTCGTTGGGCGGCGCTGGCGGCGCTGGTGGGATTGATGGTTTTTGCCCTGGTCAGCCGCAGCGCACCCAAAAAAGAAGCGACGCCAATTCCCGTCGGAGGTACGAGAGATGACACAATTGGATGACAAAGTCGTATTGGTGACAGGCGCCAGCCGGGGCATCGGCAGGGCGCTGGCCCGGCGTTTTGCCAGGGCCGGCGCGGACCTGGTTATTGCCGCCCGTAATCGGGAGGATCTCCAAGGGTTGGGGGCTGAGATCGAGGCGATGGGCCAGCGCTATTTGGTCGCGCCCACTGATTTGCGCGATCCGGCTGCGATACAAGAGTTAGCCCGGCAGGCGCTCGACCATTTCGGCCGGGTCGACATCCTGATCAATAACGCCGGGATTGGATTTTGGGCACCGGTTACAGAACTGACCCTGGACCAGTATGATGAGATGTTCGATGTGAATATGCGAGCCGTGTTTCTGCTGACACAAGCGGTATTGCCGCCGATGATCGAGCGGGGAAACGGGCATATCGTGAACATCGCCTCGACATCCAGTCGCTGGACCTACCCGGATGGGACGCTCTATTGCGCCAGTAAATTCGCGGTCCTTGGTTTCAACGAAGCGCTAGCCAAGGAATTACGAACTACTGGGGTAAGGGTGACGGCCGTCTGCCCAGGGCAGGTTAATACCTACCTGGGCGGTAGCGGACCCGATACATGGGAAGAGAATATGTTAAGCGGCGAAGACGTCGCCGAACTGGCCTTTCAGGCCGTTACCCTACCACCCCACGCCATTGTGACCGAGATGGTCGTCTGGCCCCGGGCAGAGGACTTTTGAGATGCTTGATATCATTATCGTTGGCGAAGCACTCGTTGAAATTATGCGGCCGGATAAGGATCAACCGTTGGACAATTCCGGCGAATTTCGTGGCCCTTTTGCTAGCGGCGCGCCAGCGATTTTCGCCGTAGCAGCCGCCCGCCTGGGATTATCGGCTGGTTTGATCAGTGGCATAGGTGATGATGCCTTTGGCCGGTTATTGCGAACCCGTTTAAAAAGGGAAGGCGTCGACATATCTGGCTTACAAACAGTGCCTGGATACAGCACCGGCATGGCCTTTGTCGGATATAGGGCTGGCGGCGGCCGAGAATTTGTCTTTCATCTGCGCCATTCGGCCAGTAGCGCCGTCGACTTCGATTTTCTACCGGCTGACTACTTTTCCAGTGTCCAATGGCTACATCTGTCCGGTTCTGCTCTGGCGCTGGGTGAAGCCGGCCGATCGGCTTGTTCCAAAGCTTTAGAATTAACCTTGGCGACTGGTGGTCGCTTGAGCCTGGATCCCAATCTACGGCCGGAATTGATGTCGCTTAACGAAGCTCGCGAAGCCCTGGCACCTTATCTGGCAGCCGCCGACCTAGTTCTGCCGACAGTCGAAGAAGCTCAGGCACTGACTGGCGCCATTGATCATAACCGGGCCGCTGAGATCTTACTTGATAACAAGGAACGCGTTGTCGTCTTTAAACGAGGTGCAAAGGGTTGCACGGTTTTCACGCAGAGGAGTAGAGTAGATGTAATGGGCTTTGCCGTCGAAGAAGTTGATCCGACCGGTGCCGGTGATTGTTTTAATGCCGCCTTTCTTCTTGGCCTCAAATCCGGTTGGGATTTGGAGCGCGTTGCCAGATTCGCCAATGCGGCCGGCGCTCTGGCCGTCACCAAACAAGGTCCCATGGAAGGGGCGCCGACATTGCAAGAGGTCAACTTATATCTCGACAAGGAAACGATTAAAGGAGAATGACTAAATGCCAAAAGTAACCATCATCGGCGCTGGAAGCGCTGTATTTGCGACTGAAATCATCCGTGATGTGTTGGCCACACCTGCATTGAAGGGGGGCACTTTCGCTCTCGTCGATATCAACCAAGGGCGGTTAGAACTCGCCCACCGGGTGGCCGAAGCTCTGATCGCCCAAAGCGGCCGAAATTGGGCGGTCGAAGCCAGTCTCGATCGTGCTAAAATGCTGCCGGGCAGCGACTATATCATCAACACCATTGAAGTGGCTGGGCGCGAAAATGTGCGGTACGATTACGATATCCCGCTCAAATACGGCGTCGACCAATGCATTGGTGACACTATCGGCCCCGGTGGGCTGTTCAAAGCGCTGCGCACTATGCCCGCCTGGATAGACATCTTGGCTGATATTGAACGGCTGGCGCCGGACAGCCTGGTCATGAACTTCACCAACCCCATGTCTCTGACCGTGTTGACTGGCATACGGGCGTCAAAGTTGCCTATCGTAGGATTGTGCCATTCCATCCAGCACACATCCCATACATTGGCCACTTACCTCGAGATCCCTTATGAATCCTTGGACTGGAAAGCCGCTGGGATCAATCATTTGGCCTGGTTTGTGAAGCTCGAGCGAGAAGGACAAGATCTTTACCCTCTGTTACGAGAGAAAGCTCGCGATCCTGAGATTTACGATCAAGACCCGGTACGTTTTGAATTCGTGAAGCATCTGGGCGCCTTTTGCACAGAAGGCAGCGGGCATGATTCTGAGTATGTCCCTTATTTCCGCAAACGTCCTGATTTGGTCCAAAAGTATGACCGCAGTGGCTATATTGGCGAAAGTGGATTTTATGCCAATAACTGGCCTACCTGGTTGGAGAATTCAGCCCGGGACCTGCGTGACTACCTGGCCGGCAAGAGAGAGTACGAGATGGAACGGGGGGAAGAATTTGCATCATATATCATCGAAGCGATGGAAACTGGTGTGCCCGTTGTCATCTATGGCAATGTGCCGAATACTGGGCTGATAAACAATCTGCCCCAGGATGGCGTGGTGGAAGTAGCCTGCCTGGTAGACAACAAAGGAGTGCAGCCAACCCATTTTGGGTCGTTACCGACCCAGCTTGCCGCCTTGGACGCCCAGCATATGGCCTTCCACGATCTAGTGGCCACATCTGTCCTGGAAGAGGATCGCGAGGCGGCCGTCCATGCGCTGATGATGGATCCATTAACGGCTGCCGTTTGCTCCCTAGAAGAGATAAGCCAGATGTTTGATGAAATGGTTGCAGCACAAAGTGATTACCTTCCCGATTTCCTCAAGCAATAACGTAGCTACGGGCGTCACCGGCAAGCGAATTGTGGCCATGGACAGACCGGATGATTTGTCAGGGCTGATAAGTGGAGGATGGCTGGCGTCATGAGTTACCCCATCGGAAAAGTTCGCCGCCTCCAGCAATGCACTACACCTGATGGTCATTTCGTCATTTTGGCCATGGATCACCGGGGCAATCTTCGCCGCTCGTTGAATCCGGCCGACCCAGAAGCGGTCTCCTATGAAGCGATGGTTGACTTTAAGGGGCAGGTGGTTGGTTCGTTGGCGCCAGCGGCTTCGGCCGTCTTGCTCGATCCGGAATATGGCGCCGCCCAGGCGGTGATGGACGGGACGATTCCTGGTCAAACTGGCTTGATCGTCGCCGTCGAGAAAACCGGTTATGAAGGCCATGCCGCTGCCCGGGAAAGCCAGATTTTACCTGGTTGGAGTGTGGAAAAGATCGCCCGCATGGGCGCCTCGGCCGTTAAGCTCTTGCTCTACTACCACCCTCAGGCGCCGAACGCCGGCGAACAAGAAGCCCTGGTCCGCCAGGTGTCAGAGAGTTGCCGCCAGTTTGAAATCCCCTTCTTTTTGGAGCCCCTGTCCTTCTCCCTTGACCCGGCCGTCAAGACGTTGCCGTCACCGGCAAAGCGCCAGGTGGTCGTCGAAACCGCCCGGCGCCTGACGCCCCTGGGGGTCGATGTGCTTAAAGCTGAGTTCCCCTTGAACGTCGAGGATGAACCCAAGGAGATGATATGGGCGGAGGCCTGTTCCGAATTGTCGGATGCCAGTTCGGCTCCATGGGTGTTGTTGAGCGCCGACGTCAGTTTCGCTGAGTTCGAAAGGCAAACAGAAGTGGCTTGCCGGTCCGGGGCCAGCGGGGTGATGGCCGGTCGGGCGGTGTGGAAGGAGGCCTCGACCCTCGAAGGCGCGGCGCGATCGCGATTTTTGAACACGACAGCTAGAAAGCGCCTGGATCGTCTGGGCGAAATAATCGCCGAGCACGCCCAACCCTGGACGAGCTTTGGGCTAATATCAGCCGTTGATGAAGGCTGGTATCATGGTTACTAAGCTATATACTCCGCTCGTTGTCAATTATATTAGGCTTGTTGGCCGATGAAAGATTTCGACCTCCTCGTCATCGGCGAAATCAATCCCGATTTGATCCTCATTGGGGACGACATTGATCCCACCTATGGGCAGGTTGAAAAACTGGTCGAAGCCGCGACCCTGACCATTGGCTCCTCTTCGGTGATCACGGCCTGTGGCGCTGCCCGGCTAGGTTTGCGCACAGCCTTCGTCGGCCTGGTTGGAGACGATGTCTTCGGCCGCTTCATGCTCGAGGCCATGCAAGAGAGAGGCGTCGATACCACAGCTTGTGTGGTCGATCCGGATCTAAAGACTGGCTTTAGCGTCATCCTGGCTCGAGGCGATGGGGACCGGGCGATCCTAACTTTCATGGGTTCCATGTCGGATCTCAGGCCCGATCATATTGATGCCGCCTTCCTTTCCCGGGTTCGCCACCTGCATGTTGGCAGCTACTTCTTACTAGACCGGTTGCGGCCGGCCCTGCCTGGTTTATTCCGCGAAGCCCGGCGTCTTGGCCTATCCACCTCTCTGGACACCAATTGGGACCCCCGGGGGATTTGGGATTCGGGCGACCTCTTGGCGCACTGCGATCTCTTTCTGCCCAATGAAAAGGAAGCCCGGCAAATCTCCGGGAGAGCAAGTCTGCCAGACGCTTTAGATATCTTATCGAAAATCGTCCCTATCCTGGCGGTCAAACTGGGCGCGCAAGGAGGTCTGGTCCGAAGCGGTGAGACCGTCCTCCAGTTGCCACCGCCGCCGGTTGACATCGTCGACACCGTCGGCGCCGGCGATTCATTTGACGCCGGCTTCTTATTTGGCTTTTTGAATCGTTGGCCGCTGGAACGGGCCCTTCGATTGGCCTTAGCCTGTGGCTCTCTTTCCACGCGAGCTTCCGGCGGAACGGATGCCCAGCCCACCTTGGAAGAGGCAAAACGATGGTTGGGAAAATGACTCGGAACTCGCCCTTATCAGAGGTGATCGCTGCCCAGAAACGCGGCGAGAGCAGAGGGATCGCTTCCATATGCTCGGCCAATCCCTGGGTCATCGAGGCCATGCTGCAACAGGCCCGCGCGACCGGCGAACCTGTCCTGATCGAGTCGACCTGCAACCAGGTCAATCAATTCGGCGGCTACACCGGTTGGACGCCGGATCAATTCATGGCCTATCTTCGAGATTTGGCGCCCCGGCAAGAATTTCCCTTTGACCACATCATCGTCGGCGGCGATCATCTCGGGCCTAGCCCCTGGCAAGACGAGCCGGCCGCGATAGCGATGGATAAGGCCAAGATCCTGATCCGGGATTGCGTCCGGGCAGGTTACACCAAGATTCACCTGGACGCCAGCATGAAGTGCGCCGACGACGATCCCCATCGGCCGCTAGATACCAGGATATCTGCGGCCCGGGCGGCCGAGCTGGCCCAGGTGGCCGAAAAAGCATTCTCCGAGCACCCACCAGGCGGTGCGCCGCCTTATTATGTGATCGGCACCGAGGTGCCCTTGCCCGGTGGGGTTCAGGAACAGGAGGAGGGATTGAGTGTTACCAGTATAGGCGACGTGGCCGGAACCATTGAATCGACCAAAGAAGCCTTTTTTGCACGAGGCTTAGAAAGGGCTTGGGAACGGGTCATAGCCGTCGTGGTGCAACCCGGCGTGGAGTATGGTGATGCCACGTTATTTGAATATGATCGGGCTCGGGCGGCCGATCTGGCCCGATTTATCGAAGGTTATGATGGCTTGATATACGAAGCGCATTCCACTGATTATCAGTTAGCTGAGGCACTCCGGCAGTTGGTAGAAGATCATTTCGCCATCTTGAAGGTGGGGCCAGCGCTAACATTTTCATTTCGGGAGGGGGTTTTTGCCCTGGCTGCCATAGAAGAGGAGCTGTTGGCCGGGCGACAGGATGTCGAACCGTCACGGGTGCGCGAAGTTCTGGATAAGACCATGTTGGCTAATCCAATCTACTGGCAGAAGTATTATCAGGGAGATGACCAGGCCGTACATTTGAAAAGGAAATATAGTTTTAGTGACCGTTCCCGATACTATTGGCCGGTTCCCGAGGTGCAATTTTCTTTGTCCCGACTAATTCAAAATTTGGGAGAGCAGCCGCTGCCTCTAACGCTCTTAAGCCAATACCTGCCGGTCCAATACGCCCGAATCAGAGGTGGCGAAATAGCCAATGTTCCCCGGGCGATCCTCTTGGATAAGGTCAGAAGCGTACTCTCTGATTACTCATATGCATGCGGTTATCTGACCGGCCCTGCTAGAAGAAACCGCTGATGCATGAGGCATTGGTTGCCGACCGCGATCGGCAGAGGATATCAGTTGAAGGCAATATCAAGAAATGAGCAAGATGCCGTCATTTGGGACATGGATGGCGTGCTCGTCGACACCAACGAATTTCATTTTCAGGCCTGGAGCGAAATCTACCGACGATTTTCTGATAACCAAGAACTTCTCACCAGAACTCAATTTGAATCGGTCTTTGGTATGCTGAATGACGAAACGGTCATAAGGCTTTTTGGTAAGGAGCAAGCAACGCCCGATTTTATAGAAATGGTTTCTGCAGAAAAAGAGGCGCTGTTTCGCAAGAACATTCGCGGGCGAATCAAACCATTACCTGGCGTTCGAGCATGGTTAAGTTTTTTTCAAAACAATGGCCAAATACAGGCTGTTGCTAGTTCTGCACCCAAATTGAATATTCAAGCTGTCTTAGACGAACTCCAGATCTGGCCTTATTTTGATGCCGTGCTATCAGGCGAAGCCTCACCCTTGTTAGCTAGCAAGCCTGCGCCGGACATTTTTCTCGAGGTTGCTCGACAATTGAAAGTGCTCCCAGCCCGCTGCTTAGTGATTGAGGACTCGGTAGTCGGTGTCCAGGCAGCTAAAGCAGCCGGAATGGCATGTTTAGCTGTGACCACCACGCACCATGCCAGGGATCTGATTGCCGCGGACTGGGCCATCGACAGTTTTGACGATCTGCAACCCCAGATGATGTTGGAAATGTGGGAACGGTAAACCGAAATCGATTAAAGGTATTGGCGTCCTTCACCACAATTTACCCTCTCTCCATTCCGCCGATAATGAGGTATTCAAATCTAAGTTTGGCGTTTTTGGTAGACGCAAAATCATCACAGTTTCATCTCTTGGTGATCGAACTAACCCTGCCTCGGTCCTAATGTATAATGGTCCTTGCCATAGTTCCCATCCCAACCGTTCATAAAAAACCACGTTGAATGGAGATAATGCTCCAAGCTCATAAGCTTGAATTACTTCCGCTACTCTTTTCATAATCGCCGTTGCGTAGCCGAGGCCTCGATATTTATTCCCGGTAGCAACTGCTTCGACGTAAGCGGTGCGTAACATGGGGTTATTGTCGACCTGCAACCAACGAGTCACCCATAAGGCGTGACTGACTAGTTTCCCAGCATGGTAGCCGAGAACGTGAGTTGGGTGGGAGAAAGTATTGAATAGTGATTCGAGGTCTTCATCAAAAGCCTGGCTGCAAAAGTTGATGATAGTTTTTCGTTCATCGCTCGACATAGTCTGGCCTTTGATTACTTCAATTCGAAGCTCTGTGTCCATTATGATTCATCCACTTTCTCCGCGCACAGCCTTGATACTGGTCAGCTGGTCGTCTGCGTCACAGTTTCCCGACGTTACTAAATTTGGGTAGAGTCGCTTTTCCACTCTTTGACCAATGATAGACAATGCCTTTCCCCAGGGCTACCATTCTGCCCTCGGTTACGTACAACCCAGCTGTCTCCGGCAAGCTGATGACATCATGTCCGGTGGAAAGGATATAGGAATTGATTTGGTCCGTTTGTTCATCCGAAAAATGGCACCATATGCAGGCACCACCACAAAGGTCCAAGCCAGAAGTATCTGATAACCCTACCAGGTTTTGGTCGAAGTAAAGACTAGTCCCGATATCTTTCCCAAGCAGAATCGCACCTGCGCTTCCGCCATACAGAGGCTTGCTTTGTTTCGCATATTCGATGAGCGGATCATCAAATCCATACGCACGGATTTGATGCAGCAGCTGAAAGGTGTTTCCTCCACCTATGAACAACCCGTCAAAAAGGTCGATTTCAGACGGACGATGGTCTGCAAGGCTCGTCCACATATCAATGGAGAGAATTCCAAAACCACCTAGTGTATCTGTGATCCACTGCGTATACTCTTGGGCAAGCTTGATGGTAACCTCAGCGGCGATCGGTAAATAGAGCACGCGTGCATCGCGTCCAACCAAATCAGCAAAGAGCGCCAATACTGGTGCTTCCTGTGCCGCTGTTCCGCCCCCTCCAAGAATGATCTTCACAACATCACCTAGCAACGGTTAACTATAGATACACGAACGTATACATCAATTATCTGTCCACTTTTTGGATTTTTCCAAATCTCATTATTGCATGTCCTGGAAACGGATGGATACTGTTGGTACTACATTCAGGTGGGAGCTACGGTAGATTCTTGTTCTGGAACTTAAGCGGTCAACCCTTTTATTGATGCTCGCAGTTATCACCCACGATCTCCTTACTATTCAGCTTCTGAATTTTCGCTAGGATGTTTCGTTTCACATAGATATTGTCCTCAAAGAGCCATTTTTATAGAATTACTGTTGAACATCGCCGTTTCATCGATTCGTCATGGGTTTGCTGTTAACTTCAGCTGTGCCATTCATAATCTCACGAAGGCATTCCGCTAGCATCCAAACCCTCCTGGAGTGAGTTGTCCAGATGCAAAAAATCCTGCTCGCTCTTGATATTGGCACCACCGCCATCAAGGCCGGCTGTTTCACGCCAAGGGGAGACATATTGGGGATGGCCTATGTCGAGTACCCACTGATCAAACCGGCCCGCTGGCATGTCGAGCAGGATGCCAACCAGTGGTGGGAACTGAGCCGGCTGGCCATTCGGCAAGCCCTCGCTCAAGGTGAAGTCGATCCCACGGCCGTTGCCGCCATCGGTATCTCCGCCCAAGGTATCGCTTTTGTTCCCGTTGACGAGGGAGGACATCCCCTGTATAACGCTTTCTCCTGGTTGGATACTCGAGCTATGGACCAGGTTCAGGAGCTTTCGGCCTTCTTTTCCAGCCCGGCCGATGTTTTCCGGCGGGTAGGGCTGCACCTGATGCCCGCCTATACCTTGCCCAAAATCATGTGGTTGCGCGACCATCACCCGGCTGTCTTTCAGGAGGCCGCCCACTTTAGCACCTCCCTGGATTTCATCAATAAGCGCCTGGTAGATCGATATATCACCGATCATTCTATCGCCGGGGGCACCCTGGCTCACAACCTAGCCTCTCTGTCCTGGGATGATGCCATCCTCGAGGCCATGGACGTGCCCCGAGCGAAGTTGCCCGCCATCGATTGGAGCGGCACGCCACTTGGGGGATTGCGACCCCAAGCCGCAGTCGAATTAGAGTTACCGCAAAGCGTGGAAGTGGTCCTGGGAGGACATGACCAGGAAGTCGCCGCCTTGGGTGCCGGCCTTCGCCAGGACGAAGTGACCATTTCCCTTGGCACCGCCTCGATTCTCGTAGCGCCCCTCGACAAACCTGTCTTCGACCCTGAGCTGCGGGTCCCCTGCTATCCGCACGTCGAGCGAGGACAATTTGTATTCGAGGCTGTCGTGAACACAGCCGGCGTCTCTTTTCAATGGCTGCGCGATCTTTTCAACACCATCGCCATGGATGGCGCCGATTCATATGATTACGATACGCTGACCTCACTGGCGGTAGGTGTCCCAATCGGGGCGAATGGCGTCTCCTTCTATCCCCATTTAACGGGCGCAACCTCACCATTCTGGAATCCGGATGTTAGCGGTACCCTGTATGGCCTATCTTTAGCATCTGGCAGGGATGACATCGTTCGGGCTGTCCTTGAAGGGTGGTGTTTCCAGCTGAAGTCGAATCTGGTCACCATTGAGGAATTAACATCACCCCGGGAAAATGTGATCGTTTTTGGCGGCGGCGCGCGTAGCCCCTTCATCCAGCAATTATTGGCAAATGTGCTCAATCGCCCTGTCGTCGTCTCGCCCACCTCCGAAACTGCCCTGTTGGGCGCGGCCATATTGGCCGGATTGGGCTGTGGCATCTACGATGACCTCGAAGACGCCAAAACGATCGTTCGTCAGGGCGCCCAGGTGGTGCCCCCTCAACCATCAGCCGCCAGAGATTACCACGAACTGTTCCAGAGCTATCGCGAGTTTGAAAACCATTTGCTCAATGTTTCCAAAGGCGAAGAGGAAGGTTGGTAATGAAGACATATATTACCGGCGGGACCCTTGTCACCCCCCACCGCATTCTGCCAAGTCATACCCTCGTCATTCAGGGAGAGAAGATCATCGCCATTGGGAGCAGCGAATTACCGCTAGATCCTGGTGCGGTCGTGATTTCAGCCAGCGGCTATTGGATTATCCCTGGTTTCATCGACGTTCACACCCATGGCGCGATGGGCACAGGCGCAATGGACGCGACGCCTGACGCCATTCATCGGATGGCTCGTTTCATAGCCAAACATGGCGTGACCAGTTACCTGCCTACAACCTGGAGCGCGACGCCGGGGCGAATGATGGAAGCCATAGAGAATATCGCCAATTGCCCCCAACCGGAAGACGGCGCTCACCATCTTGGGGTACATGTTGAGGGACCTTACCTGAATGTCGCCCACAAAGGGGCGCAACGCCCCGAGACGATCCGCCTGCCCGATCCGGAAGAGTATGAAGCCTGGCTGGAGACCGGCGCTGTACGCCTGATAACCCTGGCCCCGGAGCTGGAAGGGGCGCTGGATTTTGTGGATCGCGCTCTACCGGCCGGCGTGGAATTCGCCATAGGCCATAGCGGGGCTACTTACGAACAGGTTGTTGAAGCGGCCGATCACGGGGTTCGCCAGGTCACCCATCTCTTCAACGGCATGTTAGGTTTGCATCACCGACGGCCGGGCACCTTGGGCGGCTGCCTGGTGGACGACCGTCTTTATACCCAGCTCATTGTGGACGGCGTCCATCTCCATCCGGGGATGGTGAAGTTGGCGGTACGTGCGAAATCTCCGGCCCGGTCGATCCTTATCACCGATGCCATTCGCGGCACCGGTTTGCCTGACGGCGATTACGATTTCGACGGTCAAGTGATGTCCGTTCGTGATGGCGTTTCCCGCACGCCTGAAGGGGGTCTTTCCGGTAGCACGTTGACCATGGACCAAGGGGTTCGCAATCTGATCAATTTCACCGGCCTTCCTCTGCAAGAGGTGTTGCCCATGGCCACCTCGGTCCCGGCCGAAGCCATAGGCTGGGGTGGGCGAAAAGGTATTCTCGCTCCTGGCGCTGATGCCGATCTCGTCTTCCTCGACGCCGCCCTGGAGGTGCGCAAGACCATGATCCTTGGCCGCATCGTCTATGATGCGGGGGTGGATAGTAAAAACTATTGATTTTGGCCAGCTTTTGCTGGTCTGTCTTTTTTCAAATCCTGAGGTGAGGAAAAATGAGTACCTATGCAGAACAATACATTGACAAGATTATCGAGATGCTCCAACGTATCAAGGAAGAAGAAGCCGAACCTCTAAAACAGGCCGCTGTGCTCCTGGCAGATGCCATCGAAAACGGGCAACGGATCTTCGCCTGGGGCTGCACCCATTCGTCCACCACCATGCAAGATATCTTCGCCCGCGCCGGTGGCCTGATGCTGATCAACGCCATCTTCGCCCCTGGACTGGAGGCATTGCAACTCAAGCCCATCACCATGGCCAGTGCCATGGAACGGTTGTTGGGCTATGCGGAGATCGTCCTCGATGGCCAGCCGATCCAGCTGGGCGACGTATTCATCGCGGTATCGGTATCCGGCCGGAACGCTATGGCTATTGAGATGGCCAAAGGGGCGAAAGAACGCGGGCTCCATGTGATCGCCGTGACCTCCCGGACTTACAGCGATTCCGTCGAATCACGGCACCCATCAGGCAAAAAAATGTATGAATACGCCGATGTGGTGTTGGATAACAAGGCGGTCAAGGGCGATGCCCTGCTGGAAGCAGAAGGAGCGCCCCAGCGCTTCTGTCCCGGCTCCGGCACGACGGGCCCTGCCCTTATGCAGTCCATGGTAGCCGCTACCGTCGAAGAATTGATTTCTCGAGGGATCGAGCCGCCTCTTTTCCTGGCTGCAAACGTCGAGGGGGGCGACGAGTATAACGCCAGGATGTTTGAGCGATATAAGGACCGCATCTTTTACATCTAGCCTTGGCGAAACCGGTCCTCATCACCCACTGCGGGTCGTCGTTCGTCGGCCGTCTGAGGTCGCTCCATTCACTGGGACTTCGAAATGGCACCGGAAGAGGAGAGTGTTGACACCTCATTTCAGGTATTCTAAAATGCAGCTATTGAGTCTGGTCAAGTATTCCCGATTCGGGGTCCGTCGGAGTACTCAGTGCCTTTCATAGAAGCTTCTTTAACCAGACAACTTTTTTGGCCTTCTCGCAGACCATCTTACGAGGTTTCTGCTGTTCGGCTTCGCCACTCCGACCGCTCCTCTCAAGATGGTCGCCCAATATCTCCAACATATTCCGCGTATCGGCGGCGGGGCGCATTCGCGACTCTCTCATGTCGTCGATCTTAAAAGGTTTCAACCTTTTGTTAGATGGCGAACCGATTATTGATTACCGGCACTGAAATATGACGAGGAGGTGAGGTAACGAGCAAGATATCTGGGATGAACTACCGTATCAGCTTTTTATTCCTATATCACTTTGGAGGAGAACATGAAACACACCTTGAAAATTTTGATCGCGTTTGTTTTCGTGATAGCTTTCGTCGTCGCCTGCGGCGCGCAGGAACCAGAAATCGTCGAAGTCACGCGAGTCGTGACCGAGTCGGTAGTTGAAGAAGTAGAGGTTACCCGCATCGTCGAGGGCGAAGTTCAAACTGAGACCATCGAAGTCACCCGCATCGTCGAAGTTCCAGTCGAGCCAGAAGAAAGGCCTGAACCGGCCAAGATCCGGGTTATCTCCTTTAATCAAGGCTTCGTCTTTACCGATATCTTTGGCGCTGATGGCCTCGAAGATACGGAACGCCTCAAGGAATTCGAGGATAAAGAAAACATCGACGTCATCGTAGAGTGGGGTGATGAAACGGCCATTCGCCAGAAGGTTGGCTCCGACCTGGCAGCCGGGACCGGCCGCTATTGCGTCATGGTGCTGGGCACCGACGGCAACATCCAGACTTATGGCACCGGCGGCTTAGTGGAACCACTGAATGAATACTTCGACACCGTCGAACAAGATTACGTGAACTTGGATGACTTCTATCCCAGCTTCGTGGAAGCCAATTCTTTCGATGGTCAGATCTACGGTCTGCCTTATTTCAGTTTTGGGCCGGGCATGATCTACCGGACCGATATCTTTGAGAAGTATGGGGTTGAACCGCCGACCACCATGGATGAACTATATGAGGTACTGGAAACACTCAAGCAAGGATTCGAGGCTGATGGTGTGGAGAATATGTATCCCCTGACCATGCGTGCTGCCCCGGGCGAAGAACCATCACTGGACTTACTGGGCTTTGTCTATGCAAATGCTGGTCAACCAGCCTGGTTTGAGGGTGGCGCTTCCACGCCAGAAGAGATCAAGGCCAATAAGGCCCAGCCGGTCTTCACCTCTCCTGAATTCGCCGATGGTTTCAAAGATTTCACCGAGTTGTCGGCCCGATACGGCCCGCCCGGCATATCCACCCATACCTGGGTCGATATGATGAATCTTTACATGCAGGGCAATGCAGCCATATTAATGCCCTCGGCCATCAATGGTTATGCCGCCCTTACCTCAAGCGGAGATGAAGAGTTAAAGGCCAACACTGGATTCGCTCCCGTGCCGGTAGGCGACAGCGGCGAAGCCATTCAAAGTTTCTGGTCTTTTTCTATGGGTATGAACAAGGACTGTCCGGACAAGGAAGAAGCGTTTAAAGTCATCGCCTTCCTCACCGGCAAGGAATCCCAACAAGGGTTCGCCGAAATGACCGGTTGGCCGACGGTCTCTGTCAGCGAAGTGATGCACAGCGAACCAATCGTCAGCCGCTGGGGCGAGGAAGAAGTAATGTTGAACGAGCAAGCCATCCTTGACTCGGATCCCTACTACTTCCCCTACATCCCCGAGTTGAATGAATTCATGGATCGCATCGGCACCGCCGCCTCGACTACCGTCTCCGGCGAGAAAACGGCCGATGAAGCTCTGCAAGAATTGCAAGATTGGGCTGTGGAGCGGATGGAGCAGGCCGGTTATTACGAATAAGGCATACGACGAGCCCAATGGTTTTACCCAAGGGCAACGGTTGAAATGTTGAGTTACGGGCTGTGTCTGGTAACTGACCTGCACAGCCCGTAACCCATATCACACTCGCAGAAAAAGTCTTATGAAGAGATATTTCCCATTGCTCTCCCCAGCCTTGTTTATATTGATCGCACTCGTTGCTTTCCCCACCGTTTATCTGCTCTTTGTCAGCACACAGCAATGGTTATTGTCGATGCCAAACCGGGATTTCGTCGGCTTGGGAAACTTCATCGATCTATTCGAGGCCCCGGATTTTCACTCCGCCCTTCTGACGACCATCATCTATGTCGTGGCCAGCACCCTGCTAACGGCCACCGCCGGTTTTGTCCTTGCCTTTCTCATGAGCGGCAATTTGCGCGGCCGCAATGTGATGCGGACCATCATCGTTCTGCCTCTCATCGTGCCCCCGGTGGTGGCCGGGTTCTCCTGGAAATTTCTCCTAAGCCGTGAAGTCGGGCTGGTTGGAGGCTGGTTCTTACCCGGCTTAGGATTCGAGGCCGCCATGTTGGCCGATCCTAAACTGGCGATGGTGTCCATTTTAATCGCCGATTTGTGGTCGAAAACACCTTTAATGTTCCTGATATTTCTCGCCGGCCTGCAGGCGATACCCGATGAACTGTATGAAATGGCCACTATGGATGGCACCCGAATGGGCTCATTGATTCGCTACATCATTCTCCCTCTCCTTCGGCCGACCATTGGCCTGGCCCTGGTTCTGCGCTTGATTGACGCCATTAATGTCTTCGACCTAATTTATGTCATGACCACCGGCGGTCCGGGAACGGCGACCCAAACGCTGCCTCTCCTGGGATGGAAGATCGGCTTTAATTACTTCAATTTTGGACAGGCAAGCGCGCTGGCCGTTATCATGCTCGTCCTGGTTGTCGTGCCTAGCACCATCATCATCCGGCGCTTTACTCGCCTGGCGGCCTAAAGGATTAGTTATGATCGGCAGACGCTCCCCTACCTGGCAAAAGGTACTTGTATACGCCTTTCTTGGCCTTTATTTGCTGTTTGTCCTCATACCCATCCTCTGGATCATCCAGGGCTCTCTAAAAACCACGTCCCAGGCATTAAAGCTGCCGCCCGATATCATATTTCTGCCCTCGTTTGATGCTTACCGGCGGATTCTGATAGGTGGACAGGGGCAGTTGGGTGGGGCATTCTTGAACAGCTTCCGCATCGCCATGGTCAACGTCATCCTGGCCTTGATTCTGGGCGTTCCGGCTGCATACGCCCTGGCCCGCTGGCGTTCCTTCGCTTCAGAACAGGCAGCCTTCTGGATCTTGTCTGTCCGGATGGCTCCTGCATTTGGAATCATTGTGCCCATATATATCCTGATGCGTTTTGCCAGGCTGATCGACACTTTCTGGGCCGTTACCCTGGTACATTTGACCATCAACCTGCCGCTGGCTATCTGGTTGTTGCGAGGATACTTTATAGAGCTCCCCGAGGAATTGGAGGAGTCCGCCCAGCTGGATGGGGCGAGTACCCTTCAGGTACTCTGGCATATCATCCTACCCATGTCCCGGCCGATGTTGTTTGCCGTGAGCGCCCTGGTATTCATGCTGTCCTGGAATGAATTTCTTTTCGCCTTCGTGCTCACCTCGGAGCAGGCGGTCACTGTTCCCGTCGTGATCACGGCCATTGCCGGCACGATGCGCTTCGACTGGCCATTGATGAGCGCCCTGGCTTCGATGTCGTTGATCCCCGCCTTCCTCCTGGTGGCTTACATCCAGCGGCACATCGTCCGCGGCCTGACCATGGGCGCGGTCAAATAGCCAGCTTTGAAAAGATTGCGAGGAAATAATGAAACTGACCGACCGTATTTACCTTGTTGGGAGTGGCGGGCAGGGATTTAACCTGACCGATGATTACGATTGCCACATTTACCTGCTGGATGGCGGCGATGAACTGGCCTTGATCGACGCCGGCGCCGGCATGGGCGTGCCCCAAATCGTGGAAATTATTCGGGGTAACGGATTTGAACCGGAACAAGTGGGACATTTGTTGATCACCCATGCTCACGGCGATCACGCTGGGGGCACGGCTCGTTTGGCGGCCGCTCTTGGTGGACCCCAGGTCTACATGCACGAAGATTGTGCCCAATTCCTCATCGAAGGGGATGAAAAAGCCATATCGCTGGCCCCGGCCAAGCGAGTAGGCCTTTATCCTGAAGATTATCACTTCGAACCACACCCCGTCGATGTCATTCTGAAGGACGGTGACCGGATCGCCGTCGGCGATCTGGAGTTGCACACCGTCTCCACTCCCGGACACAGCATCGGGCACGTCTCTTTTCTGCTCGATCATGATGGGCGCACTGAATTTTTCGGCGGCGACCTGGTATTCTTTGGCGGCCGGATATTGCTGCAAAACGCCTGGGATTGTGAGCTACAAGCCCATCTGCGTAGCCTCGTCAACTTGCGCGACGCCGGAATCGACGGGTTCTTTCCCGGCCACCGTTCCTTTTGCCTGAAGGACGGCCAGCGACACATCGATGCGGCGGTGTCTATCGTCGACGGGCTCCTGGTGCCGCCAAATTTCACCTATTCCTGGCAATAGACTTTTAAAATATGTTTTACGCGATTGGTTGGTGTTCAATAAAATAATCCGGATATCCATTGTGGGGGCAGATCCCCGTGTCGGCCCAGGGCACACACAGGAGTGCGCCCCTACGATATCTGTATAAATTTCTTAATGTCCAAGAAATCGCGGCTACCTAGAGGAAAAAATGCCCGAAAAACAACAAGAAAAACAAGATATGGGCAAAATGAGGGCCCTGACCAATGAAGAGATCGTGGAATTCCTCTCTGGCCCCATCATCGCCCGCTTGGGTACCGTGAAGCCGGACGGCTCCCCATATGTCACCCCAGTTTGGCAAGAATATGATGGCCAGGCGGTATATTTCGTCCCCCGCGCCAAGGCGCGTTTTATGAAGTACATCCAAAACAACCCCCGGATCTGTTTGCATTGCGCCATCGACGAGATCCCCTTCACCCGGGTCCTGTTTGAAGGGCAAGCCGAAATCGTTGCCGGCCCGGCGCCTTTGGAAGGTGAAATGTTAGAACTTGGCCGGCGCCTTGCCCGACGTTACCTAGGCGAACACGGGCCTGAATATCTGGAAGATTCGAAGGACCGGCCGCGTTACCTGGTCAAACTCGTCCCGGAAAAGATCACCTCCTGGGATGGCGTGGAGTGGCATCCAAGATACCTGGACGAAAACGCTAAATGAGCGGGGCGGATGAGATCCTAACCCTTTTGGAAGCATGGCAGGACGATCTCCTAGAGTTCGCCTCCCGGCTGATCGCCACCCCCAGTCCTACGCCACCTGGCGACGAGCGCCAAGTGGCCCGGGTTCTCGTGGACCATTTGCGCGAACTGGGCTTAAACGACATCACTATCGTAGCGATGAAGCCAGAGCGTCCCAACGTGATCTGCCGCATCGGCAGTCAGGAGAAATCATCACCAACGCTGATCCTGAACGGTCACATCGACACCAAACCGGTCGGCAATACCGCCGACCAGTGGGACACCGATCCGCTCGAGCCGACCATCCGCGACGGCCGGCTATATGGTCTGGGAGCGACCGATATGAAGGGCGCCGTCGCGGCTTTTGTTTATGCTGGGGCGGCGATCGCTCGCGCTTTCCCCGACCTGCCGGGCGAATTGCTGCTGGTCTTTTCGGCCGATGAAGAAGGGGGAAGCACCTACGGCGGCAAGTACCTGGTCCACGATTATGGGCTGCGAGCTGATGCGGCCATCGTATGCGAACCTACCGGCATCACCCGGCCGTGGGAATTCATCGCGCCGGTTGCCCGCGGCATCAGTTGCTTTAAGATTAAAGTGAAGGGCACCCAGATGCACAGCAGCCTATCTGACCAATTACCCTCCATCAATGCCAGCGTCAAAATGGCGGGAGTGTTGGAGCGAATGAGTCGCGAGCTGGAGATCCAGGCCCCACCCCACCCCCTCTGCCCCGACGGCATCACCGTCAATCTCGGGGTGATGTTGCATGGGGGCGTCACCTACGGCGTTTATCCGGGCTATGCTGAATTTGCCGTAGATGTCAGGACCATCCCGGGGATGACCCAGGCCGGGGTGGAGCGGGATGTGGAAGCATTTCTGGATAAGTTGAGGAAGGAAGACCCACAACTGGATGTGCAACTGGCCTTTGAGCCTTTGCCCGTTGGCTGGACCCCGCCCTGCGAGGTGCCGGCCGATGCGCCGGTGGTACGAGCGGCTCAGGCGGCGGCCGGCCAGGTCCTAGGCACAGTTCCGCCGCTTCGAGCGCTGCCAGCCGTCACTGACGGAGCCCACTTTGCGGCCGTCGGCATTGATACGATCCCGGCCTTTGGACCGGGGCTATTGCCCCTGGCACATAGCGCCAACGAATATATCGATGTCGAAAACCTGGGCCAGGCGGCCCAGATCTATGCATTAACAGCTCTGAATTTTTTCAAAGATACGAGGTGGCAGAAGCCGAAAGATTAGGCTATGTACGATCTTCTGATCAAAGATAGTCGTCTTTTCGATGGCGGGGGTAATCCATGGTTCTGGTCCGACGTAGCAGTAGACCAGGAACGCATCGTTGCTATCGGTAAATTGGATGGCGCAAAGGCTCGACGGGTGATCGCGGCCGACGGCCTTTTTCTCACTCCTGGTTTCATAGATATGCATACCCACTCCGATCTGCGACCCTTGGTGGATCCGTTACAAGAGTGCAAGATCCGACAAGGAGTGACCACCGAGGTGATCGGCCACGATGGCCTGGGGCTGGCGCCGGTGACGCCGAAGACGGGGACCATGCTGCGCGAGCAACTCGCCGGTTGGAATGGCAATCCGAACCTGGAGTGGAATTGGAGCACGATCACAACTTACCTGGACCGCTTCGATGGCCGAACGGCCGTCAATGTAGCCATGCTGGTGCCCCACGGAACAGTTCGAATGGCGGTGATGGGCATGGCTGATCGCCAGCCGACGCCGGAAGAGTTAGGCTGGATGCAGGAAATAACGGTCCAGAGCATGCAGGAAGGGGCCATCGGTTTGTCCGCCGGCCTGACCTATGCTCCAGGTATGTTCGCCGATGACGATGAGATCGCGGCCCTGTGCAAGGTGATACGACCCTACAATGGCTTTTATACGCCCCACCACCGCAATTATGGCCTGGAGGCATTGAAGGGCTACGCTGATTCTCTGGAAATCGGCCGTCGCTCCGGCGTTCCCGTCCACCTCACCCACTGCCACCTGGGGTTTCGGGTGAATGAAGGCCGGGCGCCAGAGTTGCTGGCTTTGATAGATGAATATCGCGACAACGGGGTTGAAGTCACCCTCGACACCTATCCTTACCTGGCGGGCAACACCTACCTGCACGCCAACCTGCCCTCATGGATGCATGAAGGCGGCGTCGATGCCACCATCGAACGCCTGCAATCGCCGGTCATCCGCCAGCTCCTGCGGCACGAGATGGAGGTGCGGGGTTCTGATGGCATCCATGGGATCCCCATGGGCTGGGAAATGATCCAGATCGGCGGCATCATTGGCCAGGATGATTCGGACCTGGCGGGCATGTACCTGCCCGAGGCGGCCGAACAAGCCGGAAAAACGCCTTTTGATTTTTTCGCCGACCTGTTAGTAGAGACACAACTGGGCGTCTCCTGCCTGGTACACATGGGCATCGAGGAAAATGTACAGGCCATCCTGCAACACCCGGCTCATATGGTCGGAAGCGACGGTATATTGGTGGGGCAACGGCCTCATCCACGGGGCT
>Ga0209536_100001385_pt1 | contig 40507 bp, 19 predicted proteins | sample DeeMarSeWOR28_12_FD_187461 | JGI IMG/M metagenome (GOLD analysis project Ga0209536, IMG submission 187461) | Marine sediment microbial communities from White Oak River estuary, North Carolina - WOR-2-8_12 (SPAdes) (version 2) | ecosystem: Environmental > Aquatic > Marine > Intertidal zone >... | reverse complement strand
CTCTAGCCCGGATATTTCATGAATTGCTGTCGCGAGACCACGAAGATGGGCGTGCCTGCCCGCCATCGCGAGCGCTCAGGCGAGGCGGGCGGGCCACCTGGCAACCGCAAGATGTTGGTTCCGAGGCATACCTGGACGGTACGTCGCAGGGGCCAGCACCCGAGGACGCCAGGAAGGACGGCCATATCCGTGGTCGTAGGAAGTGATTCACGAAATATCCGGGCTAGTACAACTTTTTACCCATTTTTGGTAATACCAGTTTTGGGTAAGAAGCCCCACAGCAGATGTAAGTTGAGATATGTCCTCAAAAATGAAATTGTGCTGGCAATCATGACATGGTAAGCTCCGAGAAGATTTTCCTTGGGGACAGATACAGATCCAAGATTGCCAGGATACAATGGTCCGGCCTAACACAGTCCGGATGATAAGAAATATGCAACAAACTATTAATGGAGGTGAACCATGAAGAAGCTTACCATCCTGTTATTGATTCTTTTAATGGCTCCCTGGGCGTATGCGGATCAGGCCTTAGTCAAGAAAGCAAAAGAGGAGGGAAAAGCAGCCTTTTACGCCAACATCACAGCCATTGAACCCATCATGGAGCAGTTCACCAAGGATAAGGGCGTCAAGGGAGAATACACCAGGATCTCCACCTCGAAATTCCTCGCCACCGTCTTGACGGAGCATCAGGCCGGAAAGCTTATGGCCGACGTACTGCAGTCGCCACTGCCCATCATGAAACTCCTGAAGGATAAAGGTGTCCTGGCTCCGTACAAGTCCCCCGCTGCAGCCAGCTACCCCGCATGGACAAAAAAGGACGACGCCATCCAGATTTTCGGTATTGAATACGTCGCCCTGATTTACAATAAGGAGCTTGTCAAGGCGCAGGACGTTCCCAAACGCTACGAGGATCTGACGAATCCCAAATGGAAGGGAAAGATCGTCATGGCCAACCCTTCTGCCCATGCCACCACCATTTCCTGGCTCGTTGGGCTGAAGGAGAACGTTTTCTCGTCGGAAAAGGCATGGATGGATTTCCTCAAGGGGCTCGCTGCCAATAAACCCATGTTTGTCAGATCTTTCGGCCCCACCCCCGCACCGGTGGAAAGTGGCGAGAAGCTGATCGCCATCTCTATGCCCAAATACATCATCACCAAGGCGCCTGCCCCTCTGGATTGGGCGAGAGTCCAACAACCCTTGCTGGGTACCCCCCGGGGGATAGCCCTCACTGCCTCCGCTTCTCACCCCAATGCTGCCAAGCTCTTCGTGGATTACTGGCTTTCCAAAGATGCCATGCAGATGCTGGCCGACAAGGTGGGCGAGTACGTCCTCCACCCGGGCGTCTATCCTCCTATCGACGGCATCGACAAGGCAGAAGTCCTTCCCATTCGGGTGCTGTCGGATGCCGAGATCCGTTCTTGGGGGGGCGAATTCAAGAAGATCTTTGAAATGGACTAAAACCGTTTTTCCCTCAACAATCGCAACCAATCGCGGTCCTGAGACCTATACTACCAGCTCTCAGGACCTTTTCGGTAGCCATTCATGGAGATCCGCATCAACAGTGTGAGCAAGGATTTTTTCTCGGAGGGCAAGAAGATTAAGGCCCTGTCGAACGTGGACCTTACCATCCCGGCAAATCAAATCTTCACCCTTTTAGGTCCGAGCGGTTGCGGCAAGACCACCCTGCTGCGGTGCGTCGTCGGCTTGGAGACGCCGGACTCGGGAGAGATCACCATAGGAGAGGAAATCGTTTGGTCCAAGGAAAAGAACATTTTCGTGCCCCCCGAAAAGCGGGGGCTGAGCATGGTGTTTCAAACCTATGCTATCTGGCCCCACATGACAGTCTTCGACAACGTCGCCTACCCTCTCCAAACCCGAAAAGAAGCCAAAGATGAGATCAGAGCAAAAGTTGACAAGACCTTGCGGTTTGTGCAGCTCGAGGGCTTTGAAAACCGTCCGGCGACGAAATTAAGCGGCGGCCAGCAGCAGCGTGTTGCCCTGGCCCGAGCCTTGGTCCCCGAACCCAAGGTGATCCTCTTTGACGAACCTTTGAGTAATTTGGACGCCAAGCTGAGAGAAGAGACTCGAAAAGAATTGAGGAGTTTTCTTAACGAGTTGAAGATCACGGCCGTTTACGTAACCCACGATCGCATAGAAGCCCTGTCGCTGTCAGACACTATCGCGGTGATGATGGACGGGCGGTTGGTAGAGATCGGCACACCCAAAAAGATCTATTTTGATTCCGATCATCGATTCGTGGCGGATTTCATCGGTCAGGCGAATCTGATCAACGGCAAGGTGGTGGCCATCGAGGATTCTTATACCATTGTCGATTCCTCCATCGGTACCATCGCCTGTCAAAAAGGCCCTGATACATTGGTTGGAAATGGAGTGACCCTTTGCATCCGCCCTGAGTTCATCAAGGTGATTGAAGGAGATGGCAGTGGGGGAAGCAACATCTTCCGGGGAAGGGTGGAATCCTTGCTCTTCGTCGGAGACGCCTACGAAGGTGAGATCATCGTCGCGGACACCCGCCTGATTGTTCGGATCGAGCCAACCGCCATAGTCGAGGAAGGGGATGAGATCGCTCTTTCCTTCGACCCGGATCATTGCTTCGTGCTCTCGAAGTGAACAGGACGATGCTCAATACGAGAACGGCACTGACGCCCAGCCTCATTGCAATTGTAGGGTTTATGACGGTATGCCCCGTGGTCATGCTCCTGTTCGGAAGCTTCTCTGAAGGTATCGGCGCCTTCGGCACCTTCACCCTGAAAAAGTACATCCAGTCCTACACCGATCCCGAATTCGCCAGCATCATTTTCAATACGGTCATATTCACCATCGGTTCTGCCTTTGTCGCCACCCTTCTGGCCCTATTCTTGGCCTACCTTAATACCCGAACCAATATCCCCTTCAAATTTCTCTTCCGGATCATCTCTATCATCCCGATGATGATCCCCCACATCCTGTTCTCAGTTAGTTGGGTTCTTCTCCTGAACCCCTCCAATGGACTGATCAACCTTTTCCTGCGACAAATCCTCAGCCTGGAGAACTCTCCCTTCAACATCTACAGCCTGGGGGGAATGATCCTGGTGGAGGGTCTTCTGGATCTTCCCATCGCCTATCTGATCCTCGCCCCTGCCATGGCCGCCTTCGACGTCTCCCTCGAGGAGTCTTCCAAGGTCTCCGGTGCCTCAAACCTGCGAACGCTAACCAGGGTGACCCTGCCGGTTCTCAGGCCTGCTATTCTGGCCTCCTTCATACTGGTCATCGTCCGGAGCCTGGCTTCCTTCGCGGTTCCTTCCATCATCGGCATGCCAGGACGGATCTACGTGTTGGCTACTCATATCTATCGGATCATCGCCACCGGTTTTGCCGCGGACTTCGGCATGGCGGCGGCGGTGGGCATGAGCGCCTTGGCTGCTTCCATCACGCTCATTTACCTCTATCGATACTTGACCTCGGAGAGCGAGAAGTACGTGACCATCTCGAGCAGGGGATACAGACCCGCCCTTATTGAACTCAAAAATGCCAAATATCCCCTTTTCGGAATCGTTGCTCTCCTTTCCTTCGTTTTGATTCTGCTCCCGGTTCTGGTCCTGTTTTACACCTCCCTTGTTCCCTACTCCATGGTGCCGAGCGCCAAGGCCTTTTCCATGATGAACGGGAAGCACTGGCTGGCAGTTCTAAAGGACCCCATCTCCTTGCTGTCCTTGAAAAACAGCGTTTTCTTGGGCATCGTGGGTGCATCGCTGGGCGTGATCCTTTCAATCTTTGTCTCTTACGTCATCGTCAAGGTACGCACTCCCGCTGCCGGCGTGTTGGAATCTTTAAGCTTCCTGTCCTTCTCCTTTCCTGGGATCGTCATTGGTGTCGGCTTCATGTGGTTCTTCGTCAGGACTCCCCTGTATGCCACAATTTGGTCGCTTCTGATCGGCTACATCGCTACCTACCTCCCCTACGGAATTCGGCCGCTTACCAGCGCCTTCATTCAAATTCACAGTCACCTGGAGGAATCTTCCAGGGTCTGCGGCGGGGGAACCTTCTATACGCTGCGCCGTATCGTTATTCCCTTGCTAATCCCCGGGGTCGTATCGGGATGGATTTTGATGGCCACGATGTTCGTCCGGGAGCTAACACTCTCGGTCGTGCTCTCCAGACCGGGAACGGAGGTCCTGGCTGTGCAGATCCTGCGTTTCGCTGAGGACGGCTTGTGGGGAAAGCTCTCCGCCTTGGGAATTATGATGATCTTCATCTCTTCGACCTTGGTCGTCATCGCCTCCTTGATTGGGATAAAACTAACGAACGTCGAAGAAGAGAGTCGATAAAGAAAGAGGTACCCTTTGCAGCTCGAGCCACTTCTGGGTGAAATTTACCCATTTCTGGTACGGCAAGTTTTGGGAATGTTCGCTCGGTTATCTTCTCATCGGGTAGAACAGTTTAGTCGGTTGGGATGGTCTTTTCTTGCTAGTCATTGTTTTCCATCGGCGGTGGGCCATTACTTTGAGCTGTTTCACCTTCTGTCTGCTCACCTCCGGTCTGCCACCGCACATACATTCCATTGAAGATAAAAGTGCTGCAAAAGGTAGTGAGCATTATAATGGAGAAAACCAGATCACTCATGTGCAAGTACAGCCTGGTGCCGCTCCAGGAAAAGAAAAGGATAAGCAGGGTCAGTTGGACTAGAGACTTGATGGTCCCTAATCGAGCCTTCCTGACTCGGGCGGTGCCCCAGACCGCCGCCGTTAACACGAGCAGAACTCCCACCCCGACGGGCCCTATGTAGGTAAACAGTTTGTGAAAATGGATCCAGTCCACCTCACTCACCAAACGGTAGCCAATCAGAGAAACCAGGGCGTAGCCTGTGTGTGTAAAGAGGGGAAACCTCACGATTAAACGAATAAACACCCCCGCCACCAGTCGCATGCAGAGGATGCCAATCATGCCACCCATGAGAATCACCCAAACTTTTTTGGATAACCCCAGGGCGGCCAGGATGCTGTCAATACTAAAGGCTATGTCCATCAACTCCACTTTGAGCACCGTGGCCCAAAATCCCTTGCCATAGGCAGTTACTTCAGATTCTTCTTGTTTGACCGAGAAAAAATGTTCGTATCCCAACCACAAGAGATAGCCGCCGCCAAGGAGTTGTAAGGTCCAAAACTGGATTAAATAGGTCCCCAAGACAATGGCAATGGTCCGAAAAAAGTAGGCTCCAGCAATTCCAGCAGTCAGAGCCCATTGCTGGATGGACATCTGGATAGGCCCCAGTTTATACGACCGGTCAGTAGGAAGGTGACTTACCAGAATGGCCAGAACCAGGGCGTTGTCCAAGGAAAGCAAACCCTCGCTCAGCACCAGGTTCAGCATGACCAACAGACCCGTGCCCGTAAAAAGAAAAGAGAGTTCCTCCCAGGAGAAAAACCTCAGAAAATTGTTATAAAAACCTTCGAGAAGTTCCATGACCGCATCTTATCCACGGAGATCGAGTTACTTTTCCTGCGTTCCCATGAATCTCAGGGTGTCGGGTGTCATTAAGGTTTCAGGTGTCAGGTTTCAGATGTCAGGAAAAAGAAAGAAAAAAGCTGAAACCTGAACACTGAAACCTTAGCTATTGTGATTTGTTATTGGGAATTTTTAGTCACTCTAGCCCGGATGTTTCATGAATTGCCGTCGGGAGACCGCGGAGAAGGCTGTGCCACCGGGCAACCGCAGGGGGTTGGATCCGAGGCGTATTTGAACAGTACATCGCAGGGTCCGACACCCGAGGACGCCAGGAAGGACGGTCATATCCACGGTCGCAGTAGGTTATTCATGAAATTCCGGGCTAGTACTCCAATAACCCAGTACTAAAAACAGCTCGCAATATTTCCCAGCAACGCCATTGAACTCTGTCCCCCAAAAGGCAGGACCTTCGCCTGGACCTGAGGACCAGGTTTTCCAGAACTAAAGAGAAAACCAGGGTTGGCCCCTGGTCTTTTTAGTGATGAACAACGGAGTCACTTTCACTGTTTACAGCTTATAATAATCTGATGAGCGGCGGCGGCGCAGGCGTGCCATACTGGAGCCAATAATCCAACCCAGTAGTAGGACTCCGGCGCCACTGAGAAACCAACGGATGCCGGTGGACGTTTTCAATTTCCCGGAAGCCTTTTCTAATGTATCCAGTTTGGCGTTACTCTGGCGGGCTCCCTTTTGAAGATTCTCGTAGGCCATCTTTAGATTCAAGTAGTTTGTAGCAGAATTCTTGAGCTCCTGGTAATCCCGGCGCACTTTCTCCAACTCCCCTTGCTGGAGGTCCGCCTGCTCTTGAAGTTCTTGATTCTTCTGGAGCAGGTCCTGGTGCCCGCTTTGTATAGTGGCCAATTGTGCTCGCAGTTGGTCGTTTTCGGTGGCAAGCTTTTCTGCAGTCAGCCGCCACGGCGGACGCTCAGAAAGATAGCGTTTCAGGATCCAGCCGGTACGGCCATCTGCCAGGTTTACTTCAGCCCATCCAGCCTCTTCTCTGAGTACTTCGAGCTGAGTGCCGGGCCGCAAAAGCGCAATGATGCGGTTTTCTTTCTGGGTTCCGGTTCTGAGGTTGGCCTCCACTGTGGTATCAGATACATAGAGAGTAGCGGCAGAGCTGCTTACGCTCGGCAGGCAAACGGTGAAGAACAACGTCAGGCCAAAAAGCTTCAGTACTTGTGCTGTTACCTTCTTTTGCTTGTCTGTAACCATCCCCAATCCAGTTCTCCAAGATAAGATGATAGTGTTCTTTGCCTTGCCTCATCCGCCCACGACCACGCTGTTAGCAAGTTCTAGCCCGGGGCGAAATTTCATGCCAATATAGCGGATTTTTCTTGATTGTGAAAGAAATTCTTTTTTAATCAGAATAACTTACACTATTGTTCAGCATCCGGTCTCCCGAGGTACACACTTTGTCCCCCCTTGGAAGAGTCTGCTATGGTTGCATATTGCCCCATAGAATTCAAGAAGGGTCATGGATGGATGAGAACAAACTAGCCCGGATATTTCATGAATTGCTGTCGCGAGACCGCGAAGATGGGCGTGCCACCTGGAAACCGCAGGGTGTTGGTTCCGAGGCGTACCTGAACGGTACGTCGCAGGGGCCAGCACCCGAGGACGCCAGGAAGGGCGTCCATATCCGTGATCGCAGCAAGCAATTCATGAAATATCCGGGCTAGATCAAGCCTGGGGGGGGTCCGGGGTCGCTTGGCTCTCTCGAATGCGCTTGAGGTAAACCATGAGAACTGAGAGAGCCGCTGGGGTCATCCCAGAAATCCTGGATGCTTGTCCTAGAGAGGTGGGCTGGACGTCGCTCAATTTCTGCCGCACCTCGTTTGACAATCCGGGGACCTCTTTATAATCGAAGCTGGGAGGGATATTTATCTTCTCGAGGTTCTTGAATTTCTTCACCTCAGCTTCCTGCCTTTGTAGATAACCCTGGTACTTGCACTGGATCTCCACCTGCCTCGTTACGAGTTCCGGCAGCTTGTTGCCACGGCCCTCCAACTGCTCCACATCTGCATAGGACAACTCCGGCCGCTTCAGCAGTTGGGCCAGGGGCACGGCAGTCTCAAGTGCTGCTGACTTTTTTGTTGCAAGAAACTCATTCACCCTGGCAGTGGGCTTGATCCTGGCTCGCTCTACGCGTTGAAGTTCCTCGGCAATCTGGCGACGACGCTCTTTGAGCTCTTGGAAGGTATCCTGGTCAATGAGGCCCAGTTCGTATCCCCTCTCCATGAGGCGCAGATCTGTGTTGTCTTCTCTGAGAAGCAACCTGTATTCCGCCCGGGAAGTAAAGATCCGGTAGGGCTCTTTGGTGCCGCGGGTCACGAGATCATCCACCATGACTCCCATATACGCCTCGGAGCGATCGAGAATAAAAGGAGACCTGTTCTGAACCTGCAAGGCAGCGTTGACTCCCGCCCACAACCCCTGGGCAGCAGCCTCTTCGTAGCCCGAAGTGCCGTTTATCTGCCCCGCCATGAAAAGTCCCGCTACCTTCTTGGTCTCGAGGGTTGGCCTCAACTGCGTGGGCTGGACGTAGTCATATTCGATGGCGTAAGCGGGCCGCATGATCTCCGCCTCTTCCAGGCCTGGCACAGAACGGACAAGCTGTATCTGGAGATCATAGGGGAGGCAGTTTCCTGTGCCGCTGGCATAGATCTCTTCAGTATCCAACCCCTCAGGCTCCAGGATAATCTGATGCTGCTCCTTGTGCGGGAACTTCATTACCTTGTCTTCAAGCGACGGGCAATAGCGGGCCGATACCCCTTTGATAACACCACTATAGAGCGGAGATAAGTCGATGTTATTCAGCACGATATCATGGGTGCGGCGATGCGTATGTCCAATGTAACAAGAAATCTGGGGGAGGGTTATCTTTTCGGTCAAAAGAGAAAACGGACGCGGTTTCTCGTCACCCTTTTGCTCTCTGAATTGGGAAAAATCAATGGTCTTCTGTCTCAACCTCGCTGGGGTTCCGGTCTTCATTCTACCCATCTGAAAGCCAAGCTTGGCCAGATTATCAGCCAAACCGTCAGCGGGAAATTCCCCGGCCCGCCCCGAAGGTATTTGCTGGCTGCCTATGTGAATCAAACCGTGCAAAAAGGTACCTGTGGTGAGCACCACCGTCGGGGCCATGAATTCCATGCCCAGATTGTCACAGACCCCAACTACCCGCGTGCCTTCAACCAGAACCACTTCCACCAAGCTCTGCTTGATATCCAAGTTCTCTTGCCGTTCCAAAACAGACTTCATTCTGGCACGGTAAAGCACTTTGTCGTTTTGACAACGCGTTCCCTGGACCGCCGGCCCCTTGCGGGTATTAAGGGTACGGAACTGGATGCCAGTTTGGTCCGCTACTCTGCCTATCTCGCCTCCCAGAACATCCACCTCTTTGACCAGGTGCCCCTTTCCCAAGCCACCCACCGAAGGTGAGCAGGGCATATGGGCCACAGTGTCCAAATAGATGGTGAATAGAGCGGTGCTACATCCCATGCGAGCGGAGGCCAAGGCTGCCTCACACCCTGCGTGCCCTCCCCCCACAACTATGACATCGTATGTCTTCGGATAGACGCTCATATCATTTCTCATTGAGCATTTCTCATCTCCCATGAACCCGAAACAGAAAACTCGGAACGCTCAAGCAAAAGACAACAACCAGCAAAGATCGGGTAATTTCTGGAGGTTATCTTTTTGATTATATATTATAATAGTCCGAATGAATACTAGTCGTTATCGGGATCTAAACACCGCACTCCGAGAGCAGTTCGGATGCCGTGTACAGAAGATTACCCTGGATGCGGCACGAAACTGCCCGAACCGAGATGGCACCCTGGGCGTAGGAGGTTGCATCTATTGCAATGTCAGAGGTTCGGGGACCGGCTTATCCCAACAGTACACCATCCCCCAACAACTGGAACGTGGTAAAGAAAGGTTGCGGCGCCGCTATAAAGCGAAAAAGTTTATCGCTTATTTTCAGTCGTTCTCCAACACCTACGGGCCTTCGGATGAACTGAAACACCTCTACTCAGAAGCCCTGGCCGTAGAGGATGTGGTAGGTCTTGCCATTGGAACCAGGCCTGACTGCGTGGCCGACGATGTGCTGGATATGTTGGCCGATTTGAACCGGCGGACCTACGTATGGCTAGAATATGGCCTGCAATCTATACACGACCACACTCTCAAACTGATCAACCGGGGCCACGACGTTGCAGCCTTTGTGGATGCAGTGGAGCGAACCCGTCGGCGTGGCCTCGACATCTGCGTCCACGTTATCTTGGGGCTGCCCGATGAGGATAAGGCAGAAATGCTGGCAACAGCGCGGGCCCTGGCCAAGCTCGACATTCAGGGGATCAAGATTCACCTTCTTTATGTGATTCAGGGCACACCACTTGCAGATCTCTACCAGAGTGAAAACTATCGTTGTCTGAGCCGTGAGGAGTACGTGGATATTGTCTGCGAGTTTATAGCTCTGCTTCCCCCACAGGTGGTCATTCATAGGCTCACCGGTGATCCTCATCCAGATGAACTCCTGGCGCCGAAGTGGGCACTGGAGAAACAGACCAACCTGCAAGCTATCCGTGACGCCTTGGAAAGTCGCGATCTTTGGCAAGGCAAGAACTGCAGCGGGCAGCAGGCAGATTGCAGCTAGCAGCTTTGTTAGAAACCTAGGAACAAGCACTAGACATCGAAACCAGGTATCTGTAATAAGACCTCTTGGTACCTGGTTTTTTTCTCGTGCTTAGTTGAAATGACCCCCTGCTGGCCGCTGCTAGCTGCTAACTGGACAAGGATAGTCCCGGCTCCGAAAGGCTCTTCTTAGTGTATTCGATCTCTTCAGATAGTCCCCACCGTGCCTGGATCGGCCCGTTTCTTTTTCTCAATGTCCTAATGTTCCTTGTTTTTTCTAACATTGCCATTTTCTATCTCTATCCTATCTATCTTCAAGCGATCGGAAGCAGCAAGACCACCATCGGTTGGGTCATGGGCCTCATGCCTATCAGTACTGTAGTTTCCAGGCCCTATATGGGGAAATTGGTAGCGCGTCGGGGCGAACAATGGGTTATTCTCCTGGGTCTTATCATTATTTTTTTCACCACCTTAGCATACCACGGACTCCAGCAAGTGGGGTGGCCCATGCTCCTCGTTCGAGTCTCACACGGCATAGGATTTTCAGCATTTATCTCCGCTTCCTACACTGCGGTGGCCCAATGGGTCCCAGCAAGGCGACGAGGCCAGGCCTACAGTTACATCGGCGCTACCATCCTGGCAGCTGTAGCCCTTATGCCTTTGGCAGGTGAACACCTGGTCAGGGGTTTTGGATATCCTGCATTGTTCAACGGTGCGGCCGCCACTGTGTTACTCGCTGCTATTCTGACATTTACCCCGGCTACAAGTCGGGCCGTCGCAACAAGCAGATATGAGGGTTCTGTTCTCTATGGTCCATTACTGAGAAGGCGATCAACGTGTCTCCTGCTTCTGGCAATCTTACTCTTTGTCCAGGGACACGCCACAGTGTTGAACTTTATCGCTCTCCAGGCTGACAGACTCGGGCTGCCACCCGGATACTATTTTGCGGTCGCTGCATCCTTGGCTTTCATCTTGCGCCTCATCGCTGCATCTTTCATCGATCGATACGGTAAGAAGCGTTTTATGAAAGTTTCCTATGTTTCTTTCGGAATCGGCATTTGCTCCATTCCCCTGATCTCCCACCCACAGGCGTTTTATGCCTCCGCTTTCCTCTACGGTGCAGGGCTTGCTTTTCTGTTTCCAGCGGCCGTAGCACTGGCCGCGGACCAGGCGAAAAAACCGGAAGAACTCCCAGGCATGATGAGTCTGGCCACTGCAATCTTCGACCTAGGTTTTATAAGCGGTTCAGTGATCTCCGGCTGGTTTGCCGATCTTTTCTCGCTGGATATCCTATTCCTGGGTGTCGGCGCTCTCAGCTTTTTTGGTTTCGTGCTGATGTACTCACCCATCCACGAAGCCCAAAGCTCGTGATGCTACTCTGTACCCTCCCTGAACCAGCCCTTAGCTCCGTTCTTATCTCTCACAGAGCTCACAGAGAACTCTGAGAGCTCCTTATACTCAAAAAAATACAATGAAGGTGACTCGGCCTTCGAATGACAAAAAGCGTCAGTTTGCGCCGTTTAGGGTCCGAAGGGTGATGAGCGTGGCGAATGCTGACTCCACCGTTATCATTTCATCTTATTGATAATATTACTAAATAAATGACAGGATAAGCAAGAGCTGTAGTTGGCACCACTCATGCACTGAGTCGTGAGTACTTGGTAAATCCAACACGGAAGAAAATAAAACACTCAATCGACAGGGGAAATGTTATGTCTGATCTGGAAAGAGTTGTTAAGGAAGCTGAAATCTTGAAATGGGCTGAGGAAAACCGCAATTGCAAGCTCACTGATGCACCTCATTGGATCATTATGGCCCTCATGGAAGACATCGTCTATTTCGATCGGCATATCGTCGAGCAGTTAGTTATGGCTCTGAACGGATCCTGGGGCGCAGTTATGCAAGATGGATATCTTGAGCACGCCACTGAAAAGCTCATGACCAACATCTTGCTTGCCAGCCTTCATGAGGATGGTTACATTGAGATCTCACCTGGTTTGATGGACGACCCACAGTTGTTTGATTTTGACCACGACCTTGACGTTCAAGTGAGTTTGACCCAGTCAGGAGAGGAAGCCCAGGTATGGGAGGAACTGAATCTGTTTGAGCCCATCGCTCGCCAGGTTGAGCTTTAATAGTAGGGTAAACTGAAACCATTTGAGGCAGCAAACAACGCTCTTGCCACTCTCCGCGTAGACCACGCACAGAAAGGGCCCGGAGTAACAGAAACTCCGGGCCCTTTCACTATTATCCACCGCTAGCCCGGATATTTCGTGAATTGCTGTCGGCGAGACCACGAAACTGGGAACCCGCTTGCGGGACTGGGCGGAGCGCAGCGAGCGCGAATAAGATGGGCGTGCCTGCCCGCTCGTGCCTCGCAGTGGCAGGCGGGTCGCGAGCCGCTCAGGGGAGGCGGGCGGGGAAAGCTGCACCCGCAAGATAGCTGCACAGCCGTAACGTTGCGTTTACACTCACTCTATTCGCCACCAGCTGGCCTTTTCTTTAAGAGGTGTCGGCAGTTTTCCCAGATTATACACTGAGTGCGAAACTTACAATACAATTCAGGGTCAGTGCAGACCGGACTATCTGTCAGGCACTCGTCACAGTAGCCATATTCCCACTTTTCACAATACAGCACAGCTTTTCGTTCTGGATGAAAGCGGCAGCGATATTTGTCCATCATGGCGAGAGGAACCTACTCAAAAAATGCTTGCACGTCAAGACGTGGTTTCGCCTTCGTAGTCCGAAGGCCAATCTTACAAACTCCGGCGTCAGAATACTACTTTCCTCATTGCCCGAGACCATCTAAATCAATTAGTTTATAATAGACGACAGGAATGGAGGATCAGAACGAGAGACACTATGACACTTCTACATCGTAAGCGAAAGCCACCCTGGCTCAGACGAAGGTTTGAATTTAAGCCCGCGTCCAATGAGGTTAAAAGTTTGCTCGACGATCTGCTCTTACACACTGTATGTCAGGAAGCCCATTGTCCCAATGAGTCAGAATGCTTCGGCAACCACACGGCTACCTTCATGATTCTAGGTGACCATTGCACTCGCAACTGCACGTTTTGCGCAGTAGCCCACGGCTCCTTGGAACCCCCAGATTCTGAGGAGCCCAAGCGAGTTGCGGAGGCAGTCTCACGACTCGGCCTCAAATATGTGGTACTTACGTCGGTAACTCGCGATGATCTTGCTGATGGTGGCGCCTCTCATTTTGCCGCCACAATCAAGACTATTGATTCGGTTGGAAGTGACATTTTGGTGGAGGTTCTGGTCCCGGATTTCCAGGGCTCAACTCAATCCCTGGAAACCGTGTTGGCCGCTCAGCCTGCGGTTCTAAATCACAACCTGGAAACCGTGCCCCGCCTCTATCCCGCCGTTCGGCCGCAGGCCGACTACCATCGATCTTTGCGGCTATTGAGAGAAGGAAAGCGCTTGCATCCCGGAGCTACTACCAAGAGCGGCTTTATGGTGGGGCTCGGGGAAAGGCAAGAGGAAGTCAGCAGTCTTCTTCGGGACCTCAGTGAGGCAAACTGCGACCTGGTCACCATCGGCCAGTATCTTCGTCCATCCCTGGACCATCATCCCGTGGCTGATTATATACATCCTGAACTTTTTAGTGGTTATCAGCAAGAGGCTGAAACTCTGGGCTTCTCAGGTGTCGCTTCCGGTCCTTATGTTAGAAGCTCCTATCAGGCAGAGAAACTTTACAGGCGAGCGAGAGGCTTGTCAGGCGTAGAAGCTTAACTCTGCGGGCCATGTTCTTAAACTCGAAATCCGAAGCACCAAGCACGAAATAAATCCAAAATCCTAATTTTCAAATGTTCAAAACAATGCGAATCAAACTTATGTTTCGCCGTTTTGGTCATTGCTATTTCGAAAATTCGAATTTATTTCGAAACTGGAGACCCGCCCAAAGGGTGGGGAGTCCGGAGGACCAATTTCGATATTCGGATTTAGACTTTGAGATGAACCACAGTAGATCACCCTAACAGTCACTTTCCCAAACTACTTGAAAATGCTCCAGCGAGCGCATTCCCCGTAGCTTGCTGCGGGGTTAGCGAGCGAACTATAATACAGATGGATTCATTCCTTACATTTCGAAGATTCCCTGCAGCTGGCTGCAGGGAGCTTCAATTCTAGCATTTACCTCCCAAGAACAACTGTGGCTCATCTATGACGCGGTAGAACTGCGGGCTACCGAACCATCCCAGAAAGGGGAAATGGCACGGAGTTCCTCAATAATCGGGGGCATAACCTTCAGGATAAAATCGATCTCTTCCTCGGTGTTGTAGGAGCTCAGACTAAAACGAATAGAGCCGTGGGCCGCTGTAAACGGCACGCCCATGGCTCGGAGCACGTGGGAGGGTTCCAGCGACCCGGAGGTACAGGCTGAGCCCGAGGAAGCGCATATCCCCTGATCGCTCAGTTTCAAGAGGATGGACTCTCCCTCGACATATTCAAAGCTGATGCTCGAGGTGTTCGGCAGCCGCTGGTCTCGATCACCATTCACAATGCTGTTGGGAATCTTTTCCAGGAGGCCATTCTCCAGCTTGTCGCGCAATCCCCTTACCCTTACATTCATATCTTCCAAATGGTTGGCTGCCAATTCACAAGCCTTGCCTATACCAATAATGTAGGGAACGTTTTCAGTACCCCCTCGGCGGCCTTCCTCCTGGTGACCACCAATAATATAGGGAGAAAAGCGAGTACCCCGTCGCACATAGATAACTCCAATTCCTTTCGGAGCGTGCAGCTTGTGGCCGGAGAGGCTCAGCATATCAATCTGACTCTCGGCTAAATTGATGGGAATTTTGCCGACGGCTTGGACCGCGTCTGTGTGAAAAATTACCCCCCGGCTCTTGGCCACATTGGCTATCTCTTCCACCGGAAAGAGAACCCCGGTCTCGTTATTGGCCCACATCACACTGACTATGGCGGTATCGTCGGTTATTATCCGTGACACCTCATCCATTGACAAAAGCCCATCACGGTCAACGGGGAGCTCAGTAACCCGGTAGCCCTCACGCTTCAAGTGTCCCACCAAATTCTTCACCGCGGGATGTTCCACTCTGGTAGTTACCACATGTCTCTTTCCCGGATTGGACTCCAGCGCACTCATTATGGCTGTATTGTCACTTTCTGTGCCACAGCTGGTAAAAATAATCTCTTGCGGCCGTGCCCCAATAAGACCTGCCACCCGCTCCCTCGCCTCCTCCACTCTTGTGTTCACCTGCCCACCGAAAAAGTGCATGCTGGAAGGATTACCATACAGCTCAGAAAAATAGGGGCTCATCTCCTCCACCACTTCGGGAGCCACTCTGGTTGTCGCATTGTTATCCACATAAATGGTCTTCATTGCGCAACCTCCTCCACCACCAGATTATCAGTGACAAGTTCTCGGAGCTTGCTTTCCACATAGTGCTTTAAGGTAATGTCCGAGGCCACACAGGTAGCGCACGCTCCTCTGAGGGATACCAGCACTCTGTCGCCGATAATGTCAACGAGCTCAATGCTGCCGCCATCCTTCGCCAGTGTGGGCTGGATTTCACGCTCGAGGGTTTCCTCGATGAGTTTCATTTTCTGAATATTGCTCAGCCGCACCTTGGCGGGTTTTTCGGGCCCGACCTCTGCTTCGGCCTGGCCCATTATTTGCTGCAGGATACCCTCGATGCGCTCGTGGCAGGAGCCGCAACCACCGCCAGCTTTCGTATAGTCGGTTACTTGCTCCAAAGTTGTGAGGCTGTTGTCCAGGATGGCATCTTCGATCTCCTTTTCGGTCACTCCAAAACACTCACAAACAATGTCGGAATCTTCCTTGGGAAGCTTCTCTCCGCGATAGTTGGCTACGGCAGCTCGGAGAGCTTCCTGACCCATGACCGAACAATGCATCTTCTTGTCTGGCAGTCCACCTAGATATTCCACGATATCCTGGTTGGTTATTGTCTCGGCCTCTTCCAAAGTTTTTCCGATGATCATCTCAGTCAGGGCCGAAGAAGATGCAATGGCACTGGCACAACCAAATGTTTGGAATTTCGCTTCTGAAATGCGGCCCTTCTCATCAAGCTTAAAGGTGAGCTTGAGGGCATCACCACACGATAAGGAGCCCACTTCACCAACTCCGTCCGCGTCCTCTACCTCCCCAACATTCTTGGGGTTGTCAAAAAGTTCTTTCACTTTGTCCGTGTAAACCCACATGTGGCAACCTCCCACATTACAGAATCATTTTTGCTCGGAGAAACCAGGATCAGTTTGCCTATCCTTAACCCTCTGACATACAATCATGTCCGACTAAAGTTAACTCTCCAAAGGACAGATTACAAGTGGAGAGTGGGTATACGTGTCTAAAATGATCTAAAATGTGCTAAAGTGCCTAAACTTAAAAAAATTGAGACCACCTTCAGTCAAATGGTTATCCTGCCGGAGCAAAGGATCGCATTCCCTTTGAGCATTCATATAGTTGTCATCCGCTACGGATGAGAAGGATTAGGGGATGGGGGGGCATAGAGCATCTTTCGACAAGCTCATTACAGCTAGGGCATGGAGCATAGAGCACAGCATCAGTTCGTACAAGCTAGGAGATAGGAGTAAGGAGCCAGTAGATCAAAATAATTGTTTTTATGCTTTTCTCCTGGATTCTGACTACTGTCTACTATACGTGAGATGAGAGAAGCGAAATGAAAAAGCCGGAACCTCCAGACTATAGCGGGATTTTTCTTGAGCCCGAAAATATACAATACGAAGCAATAGACCCGCCTCTCAGAAACCTTATTCGTCTTATGAATTCCGAATCTTGGGTCAAGACGTACGGCTGCTGCGCCGGCCACGCCCACCACGGAGAAGTATCAGACGCGGAACACCAATTTTTCATGGGGTTTTTCGTCAACGGTGAATACGGCGGCGCCAATCGCTTGCGATCGTGGGTAGAGGAAGCCAACCGACTTAATGGGCCCACTGGATTACGCGCTGAACTGGAAAGCGTTGACAAACACCCCTTCGGCCAGGGCAGCGTTGACGGCTGGTATGCCTATCGTATTACAGCGCACGAGATCCGGGATAGGATGAATCTTCTCCCCGCGCAAACCTATTTGCGTATGATTTCGTGTTTGGAGACGGCCTGGGAAAATGAAACCATCAAACCTGTGGAAAGAGGTTAGATGCCCTTCCTATTCGCCAGTTCGTCGATCAGGTACCTTATACGACCGATCGACTTGAGCCGAAAGGCAAGCTCGGTAAAATCAACAGGTTTACTAATAAAATAGTCAGCGCCCGCCTCGACCGCCGCTTCTTTTTTATATGAGAATTCGGTCATCATTATCACCGGAATATTGCGTGTTATCTCCTCCGCCTTCAGCCTTCTGCAGGTCCCCATTCCATCGAGACCAGACATGGACAGGTCCATTAGAATGACATGGAACTTCGGGGCTCTGGCCAACTCTATGGCTTCCTCGCCACTTGAAGCTTGCATCACCTCGTAACCCTGTTCTGTTAGATGTTCCGTGAGTACTTCCCTTATTAGCAGCTCATCGTCTACCACCAGAATCTTGTCTCCCATGGAGCCATCCTTTGTTGGTATGAGAATTACCTTGTCGAATCTTAGTGCCAGTGACCTAAGCTGTTGATTGGTGCTTTTTGGCCAGAATGTCCCTGCTCAATGGAGAGCTAAGCGAAACGAGTGGAGTTCAACGCCGTGCAACCTTCAGTAAACCCAAATTTCGCATGGAACAGAAGAGAAAGACTTGCCGCAGTAATATTTCCGCACGAGATTTCGGTTACTTTTTGCGGTTTCCGCCGTTGAAAAGTTGCTTCCCACCCAACCTAAACGAAAAAGTATACAAATATACATAAATCTTTAGGGGTGTGAGAAAATATAAAAAAGATATACCCGAAGGCTCGTGTCCACATGACCCACCTGCCGGCCGTGGTCGGAGTTAGTCAATTGATAATACTAAATAAATTTGCAGAAAATAAGAAAAGTATACAAATACATACTAATCTTCAGGAATGTGAGAAAATATATTAAAAAAACATACCAGCGAAGCTCCTATCCACATGACCCACCCGCCGGCCGTGGTCGGAGTTAATCAATTGATGATACTAAAAAAAATCGGCAGAAAATAAGAACCGAAGCTCTGGCGGCATCTAAATTGCCTATCTGGACGGCGGCAAGTCAATCGTTTGCTTTCAGCTCGAAAAAGGCAAACCACTCGAAAGGGTGAGACGTGAAACCGCTGCCTACGTCCTTGTAGGTAAGGATACGGTAGCAGGGCTGCCGAGCAAAGGCGCGACATCTCGTAATGCACGTTTTTGCACGGTGAAGGTTGCATTGGTAGATGTCATGAAAAAAGTCATCTCCTGGCCGCGTTTGAGTCTCTCCCGCCATTTCAGGCAAGTCAGCCAAGAGATATATCATATTAGTAACTGCGACCGGCCCTTGTCTTCCTGCCTTTTTCTGCGGTGCTGGTCACGCGTTGTGCTGCTGAAGAAAACCAAGCCTAAACTTTGGGCAGCATGGATCGCTGCCGCCTTTGGCGCGCTTGCTCTATTGCTGGCTGCTCAGGCGGCGTCGGCTGCCCCCTGCGATATCAAACCCGCTACCCCTCCGATCGTCCGACACGACCTGGTCAGCAGTTATTGCGAATTGTGCAGTTACGGCTACGTCACCATCGTCATTTCCAACCCCTACGAAGGGGCGGACATGACCAATATGACGGTGGAGGAAAACCTGCGTGCTTCTGGACTGACCTACGACCCGAACGCTCCCACACCGATGACTTACCGCGTTAACGGCGGTCCTTTGCAGGTAGGGGGTGCCCCGAGCCTCAGTGGTGCCGATAATTCGATCCTGACCTGGACTTCAGCCCAGATCCCGGCCCTGGCTAGCCTGGCCTTTGATCCGAATCGTTTCGATGTTTCCACAATCACCATCACTTTTGCTGTGACGCGTGACGGCGGGTTGACCCAGGAAGGTCTGATCAGCGCCACACGCAACATGGTGGCCCAGGTCACATACACCGCCGAATATCTAGACGTTCCTCCACCCCCCGCTCCGCCCACCATTATGCAATGCCCAGGCATGCCTTCAACGGTAACCACTGGGGTTGACACCTTGCAGCTACGTGAACCGGACCCCGCGGTCACCAAGGGAGGGCGAAATGTGGATGCCGCCCAGGGCTCCTACACCTCAACGGTCTACGGCAACGACAAGGACGACGTGATCTGGCGTATCCGGCTCACCAACAACGGAGATGCCGACTTGCAGGATTTGCGGTTGGATGACGTGATGGAGACCGGGAATGTCGACATTAGATACCTCTGTCCAACGGAGGCCGCGGCTGAGGAAATCGCCATTACAAATGATGGCGTTGGCCCCGGCACAATGGGATGTGTTGGCGTTGTTAACAACCGCGTCCTCGATTTCGATGTAGACAACCCCTTTGGCACGCCTAATAACGACTCACCCGATTTGGTAGATGTGCTTCAGAGCACACCCGCCGATATCTTTCTGGTGGGCAAGATCCCGATTTCTTCCTCTGGCATTGGCGCTTGTTCGGCCCCCAGGACCAATACCGTCTCCGACATCCAGTGGGGGTGCGAGGTCGAATCCCCGCCGGTAGGCGGCATCGACCGGACCTCTACCGGTAGCCCCCTGGCTGATGTTCCAGCCACTTTGAGCACTCAGTCGGATACCGATCTGGATATTGGGGTCAGTTACATTGGATACGGAGGCAACCCTGTAACAGGCGCCAAGGGCAGGGTCCGCATCACCATCACCAACAATTCTGGCGGTACGGTCAGGAACTTATGGCTTAGAAATGATCTTCCCCCGGAATACGTGGTTGATTCCACCTTCACACCGACCATCGCGGCCACGGGTGCCTATGGCTATTATCCCGGATTAACCAACCAGATTACATGGGACAACCCCGATGCCAATCCGTTGAACAATACAATCCCGGAGTTCACGCTAACCAGCAGTGAAGCCAATCCCGATCATCCGGAACAGGTCAATATGCTGCGGCACGGCGACCAGTTGGTGATCACTTTTGGGATTATCCTGGTTCGCCCGCTATCTTATGACAAGGAGGCCGATCTCGATGTGCGCGAGGAGGTACCGGGAGATAATACGGACCCCAATCATGTCTCCGACCTTGACGATCTGACCAACACCTTGGATGTTGACTTTGAGAATTTCTGTACTTCCGGGACCACTCGAGAAACCACCGTCACCACCCATGACCCCAGGCCCGAAGATCTGGACGTCGACATAGCCGGCAGCGTGCTGGATTTTATTCTCACCGGCGACCCGGCCCAACGGCTTCCGCTGACGGTGGTGCTGACCAACCGTGGCGGCCATGATGCCGCCGATTACACTGCCTACGTCACTTTCGGCCGAACCATGGACGTGGTCACTGTGCCGGGCGGGTGCGCGCTCACCACCAATCCGCCATTGCTTGACGAGTGGCAGCAACCGGCACCTATTCCAGCGGGTGCGGCGGTCTACGCCTGTACCGGCGGTGACATCGGCCGCAACGGGGACACGCTGACCCTTGATTTTGAAGTGCTCAAAAGCACCGATCCCGCCGACATTGCCGCCGACGACCTGACCTTCCGCGCCGATGTGATTGGCGAGATCACCGACAGCGGCGGGAACCTGCTGACCTATCCGCCCATCAACGTCCCGCCAAGATCAGACGGCGGCAGTGATCGCGCCAACAACTACAGTTTGGACGGCATCCGCGCGCGCGTCATTGGGTTCAACCTGCTTAAGTCGCAGGTCGGCACCTGCTCGGAAAACAATCCGCCGCCCACATCACCCGATCGCCAGGTACAGATCGGCGAGGAGTGCACCTATCACATCGACACCGGCGGCTGGTTCGGATTTAAGACACCGGGCTTCGCCTTGATCGCGGTCCAGGATATCCAAGTTATCGATCAACTGCCGGATGGCCAGGGCTATATCTCGTCCACCGACCCGTATATCACCAGCACCGTCGCGATTAAGAGCATCAACCTCAATCCCCCGGGCCTGGCACCGCTGGATGAGGTTGTCGGCCCGGAGTGGATGAATTGGACCTTCAACCAGGCCGTACCATCCGAGCGTATCATAGAAAAGGACCACTGGTTCCGGGTCGATATGACCTCGCGCCTGTTGAATGACCCCATCGACGTCAGCGCAGCACCGAACCAGCATGCAGCTCTCAGCATCAACACCCTCACGTCGACGTTCGAAGCCGTTTTCGACGACGGTTCGGGTCACATTACCCGTACCCTGGGGCCCAGTACCGTGGGCTACCCTCGGGTCGAGGTGCGCCGGATCGCGCTCACCGTCACCGAGCCGCAGATCACCGTGGTCAAGGAGGTCTGTAACGAATCGTTGTACGGCAATGGGCCCGGCTGCTCCAACTTCGTCCCGCTGGCCGACGACGGCGATGCCTACAACGCCTACATCTACCGCCTTACGCTGACCAACGAGGTGAGCAGTAGCGGCGTGGATCGCGCCCCGGCCTATGACGTCACCGTCACCGATCGGCTCGATGCCAGCGATTTAGCCTATGTGCAGCCTTTTGGCAGCGATGGTCTTGACAACGATGGAGACGGTTCCACCAGCGGACTCGAGGGGACCATCAGCGACAACATTGTGGACAACGGCACACCAGCCGTGCTCACTTTCTCCTACACCCACAGCACTGCCCTGGAGCGCATCAATGCGGGTGATTCGGTACAACTTTACTACCGCGTGGACTTTGACGATGACGCGGCGCCCCTGCAGACCTTCACCAATACGGCGGACGCCACCTATGACAGTCTCGAGGGTGTATCCGGCAATCAGAGCGCGCCGCAGCGCCCCAACAGCGATAAGGGCGGCGCGCGGGTTTATACCTCACCGGCCGACTCGGCCGATGTGCAGATCATTCCGGTGGAAACCCAGCCCAAGCGGATCGGCAACCTGTCCAATACGCCCGTGGCCAGTGGGCCGGGTACCCAGGGTGTTGCCATAGGAGAAGAGATTGACTACCGGCTCAATACGTTACTGCCGGTGGCACTGCTGCGCAACTTCGTCATCCGGGACGAACTCCCGGCTGGCCTGGGCTGCAGCGAAGCTCCGACCATCAATCTGAATGCGCCACCCTATGCGGCGGCAAACTTCGTTCCGGGCGGCATCATAACGCCGACCTGTACCGACAATCTTGTGGAATGGAATTTCGGCGATCAGCGCGTCACCACCGGCACTGCTGGCCTTGCCAACCGGTACGACTTCGAGATTGGCTTTATTGCCCAGGTAGAAAACACTGCCGGTAACAACGACGGGGATGTGATCTCCAATGGGGATCCGGCCACCATTGCTTACGCCCGTTATATCGACGAAGTCGGCAATATGGTGACGCAGAATTTTGACCAGGTCGATGTCCAGGTGCGCGAACCGCTCATTGATTTGACTAAGGGTTTTGCCGTGGCCAATGCCGATGCCGCGGATATCCTGACAGTGAGCGTAACCGCCACCAACAACGGCACGGCGACCGCCTACAACCTGCGCGTGCTGGACGACCTCACCGGCCGCAACCTGACCTTCACCGGCAATGTGGGCGGCAGTGATCCCCCCGACACCATCGACACCACCACCCTGGGAGCCAATCAACCCATCTTCAGTTGGAGTGGACCCAACGGCATTGACCCTGGCAACAGCATCAGCTTCACCTTCGACGTCCGCGTAGACAATGCGGTGCAGCCCGAGGAGATACTCGACAACAAGATCCAGGCGGATTGGACCTCGCTGCCCGGTCAGACCACCGCGCTCAACAGCACAGGCAGTATCGGCGCCAACGGGAGTGTTACCGGCATGCGCATCGGCGCCCTACCCAATGCCGGCGATCCCATCAACGATTACGAAACAACCGGTTCAGATGACACCGTCGTCCCGGCGGTGGTCCTGACTAAAACGGATCTCAACCCCGCTGTGATTCCTGTCATTGGCGTGCATAAATCTTTCCAAATCGACATCACGCTGCCCGAGGGCGTCACCAACAACGTCATTGCCACCGACAGTCTCGACGCGGCCGGCATCAGTTACCTGTTGGAAAACAATGCTAGTCTGGATGTCACCTACACCTTCCAAGGAATCGCCACCATCAACGGACAGCCGCCAACTGAGGCGGCCTTGAACGGTTTTCCGGCCGACGGCACCAGCACCACTGCGGTTTGGAACATCGGCACGGTGGTGACCCAAACCGAGAATGACACCACCCAAAACCTGCTCAACCCGCTGATTCGTATCAACTATTTTGCCCGCATCAACAACGACGCGGTCACCGATGCCGGCGACACGCTGCAAAACTCGGTGGTGGTGAACCATACCCATGGCGAAACTGGGGCCCCAGTCACTTTGGCCGATACTACAGCACTGTTTACCGTGGTGGAACCCTTTCTGGGATTGAGTAAATTTGTGGCCAATGTCACCAATCCAGGCAACCCGCCCCAGGCCGGGGACATTCTGCGGTATACCCTGACGTTCACTGCTGCTGGTGGTACACTGGGAGACAATTTTTCCGACGCCCATGACCTGCGTATCGACGACAGCCTCAGCCTGGGGTTGGTCTACAACGGCAACCCCACGGTGGATGGGGCCGGTAACACCATTGGCGCGCCGGTAGTCACCGGAGACGGCGTCACCGTTGCCCAGACCCTCAGATGGTCTCTGGAGGACGGCAACGGTGATATCGACATCACGGAAGGCACGGTGGTCAACATCACCTACGATGTGCAGGTGGATGTCGGTGTGCTCCTCAACCAGAGCCTGAGTAACAGCGCCACAGCGCAGTGGACCAGCATCGACGGCCCCAGCCTCTATGAGCGAAACGGTACCGCTACCCCTCCATACAACGATTACTTTATCGGCCCGGTCACCACCACTGTGGTGCTGGGGGACGACACCACAACCACCAAGACCCGTCTGCTGGACACCTATGGTGGTGGTGATGATGTGGTGCGCATCGGCGATATTGTGGAGTACGAACTGCGGTTGGGGCTGCAGGAAGGCACCCTCGAAAATGTGTTTACGATCGACACCCTGCCCCAGGGGTTGATCTTCGAAGGCATTGACAACATCAACGGCGACACCACAACGCCATACACCGCGGTGTCGCCTTTTGTTCATGGGGACATCACCGCCTCCGACATCGCGGTGGCCGGAGACCCAACCACCGGGCCCACCACAGTGACCCTTACCATCGGCACCTTGGTCAATCCGGCAGATGGCGACGCCGCCAATGATGACTTTATCATCATTTACCGCGCCAGGGTCCTCAACTTGGTCCATGCCCAAGTCAACAACATTGGCCTCACCAACACCGTGGCCATGGGTTACGAAACCGCCACCGGTCCGGCCACCAATATCACTGACAACGAGTCCATCAACGTGTTGCAGCCCAATCTTTCGGTAGCCAAATCGGCTGTGGCCGCCGGCGGAGACGCGGTACTGGCTGCCGACGAGATCGTCACCTACACGGTGGACATCACCAACAGCGGCACAGCACCAGCATACGATACGGTGCTCCAAGACATCATTCCCTTGGGCATGCGCAGCGGCACGGCCACCATCACCGTGGTGAGTGTGCAACTGCTCTCCGGACCCGTGCTGCCCAACCTGGCCCCGACGTACGTTCCGTCTACCGGAGTGGCCACCTGGGATTTTGACTCGGGTACGGCCGATCAATACAACATCCCGGCCGGCGACACCCTGCGGATCGTTTATCAGACCCAGGCCGATGCCAGCCTGGGGGCGGGCCTCACGCTCACCAACCAGGCCCAGGTTCAGCGTTATTATTCATTTGACGATGATGCGATACCCAGCCGCGGCGGCATCAACGGCGTGCGCGAGATTTATGGACCGAGCAACGTGGCTTCGGTGACCTTCACCACCGATACGCCCGATGCCCTTACCAAACAAAATCCAGCTGTGTTAACCGCGGCGGTGGGTGAGCCGTTCACCTACCGCATTACCGTGCCCACCACTCCCGAAGCCACGGCCCTGAACGATGTGCGCATCCTTGACGATTTGACTGCTTCGGCCGCGGATCTGAGTTTTGTCAGCGTCACCAAGGTCTCCGGATCGCAGCCGTGGACCCCGGTCAATACCGGCACAGCCACCAACCTCGTGATCGAAGACACGGCCATTGGCATCGACATCCCGGCCGGTGAACAGATCGTGCTCGACATCACGGTAGTACTGGACGATACGGTGACGAATGTCAGTGGCCTCGTTTTCAACAACACCGCTGACTATACTTACAACCAGAGCAACAACGATCCCGTGACCCAGGCTCCCGGGGGGCCGGACACCACTCCCGATATGACGATCGTCGGTCCGGATGTGCTCACCCTGGAAAAGACCGGTCCGGCGACCATGCAAGTGGGCATTCCCGCCACCTTTACCTTGAATGTACACAACCCGAGTTCCGGAATTGCGTGGAATCCGATACTGACGGATCGTCTGCCCAATGGGGCCACAGGGGGCATGTGCGGCGCCGGCCCCAGTAATGTGACCGCCCAATTCTTCCTGGCTGACGGGGTGACGCAGGCTTCCCCGCCGCTGGTCCCGAACACCGACTTTTTAGTGACCTTCAGCGGCGCCCCCACCTGCGAATGGAATATCAGCCTGCTGTCACCGTCCGGCGGCCTGACGCCCGATCAGCGGTTGATCGTCCTCTACGATCTCGAACTGGATCCGTCCACCGAAAACGGGATCACACTGACCAATGTCGCCGGGGTTACGCAATGGTTCTCCGCCGACCCCGGAGTGCAGGCTGCTGCGCCGCGCATCTATACCCGCGAACTGACCGACGGCACGCCGGGGACCCTTGACCATGAAGACGCTCACACCATCTCCGCCGAAGCGCCGATCCTGGCTTTTCTCAAACTCGTGCGCAACGTAACCACCGGCCAGGATCCGGGTAGCAACGGTAGCCCGGGCGACACTCTGCGCTACACCATCCAGATCAGCAACAGCGGCCCGGTGGGACTGTCGACCCTTTCCATTGTAGACGAGGTCGACCGCCTCAACGGGACACCGGCATTCGCTGCCGGGAGCCTCAATCTGATCAACGTACCCGCGGGTGCTGACACCTCGGGAACCGACGGAATGGGCGGCACGCAAGGCACGGGACTGTTGAATGTCGGCAATCTCAGCATCGGCGCTCAAGGCGACCCCAACGACACGGTTGAGGTGGTATTCGAGGTCAGGCTGGCGCCGGTGATCACCAGCGGCACCGTGGTGCTCAACCAGGCCGAGCTTCTGGTCGCTGGCGCCGATCCGCTTTACAGTGATGATCCCAACGTGTCCGGAGACGAGAACCCTACCGAGACGCTGATTGCCTCGGCACCGGCCTTCGAGGCGCTGAAGATCTCTACCATCATGTCGGGAGACCCCAGCATTCTGATGGCCGGCGAAACCCTGCGCTACACCCTGACCATCAAAAATATCGGCAATGAGGACGCTGTAAATGTCAGTTTGCGGGACTTCACGCCGGCCAATACCACCTATGTGGCCAACAGCACGACCCTCAACGGGATTGTCGTTCCCGATCCGAGCCCAGGCGTCAATCCGCTGCATGCCGGCATCCTGGTCAATGCGCCTGAAAACGTCACTCCCGGGTACATGCGGGCCGATGCAACGGTGGGTGCGACCAATGTGGCCACGGTGATTTTCGACGTGGTGGTCGACCCGAACGCCATGAACGGCCTGATCATCGAGAACCAGGGCTTCGTGAGTGGCAGCGGCGCAGGTAGTGGCCAGCAGCCCGAACAGCCCTCCGATGATCCGAACACACCGATCCCGGATGATCCGACCCGCAACATCGTCGGCAACCTGCCCCTGCTTTACGCCCAAAAGACCGTGCTGATCCAACAGGACTTCGGCTCGGCGGGAATCGTCGATCCTGGTGATGTGCTGCGCTACACCATCGTCATCAGCAACTTCGGCGCGATCCCGGCCACCAACGTGGTGCTCACCGATGCCGTTCCAACCAATACCACTTATGTGGCCGACTCTCTGCGCCTGAATGGCGCGTCCTTGGGGTCCGACGGCGGCGTATCCCCGCTTATCGGTGGGCTGCCGGTGCATTCCGGCGACAATCCGGGCGGTGGCATTGTTTCGGCCGGCGAAACCGCCGTGGTCACCTTTGACGCCAGGGTCAACGCTGGCGTGCCCGCGGGAACTCTCATCACCAATCAGGGCACCCTCACCTCCAACGAACTACCGCCGGAACTGACCGATGCCGACGGCGTGCCGGCCAACGGCAACCAGCCGACCGTCATCGTCGTCGGTGCCGCCCAGTTGCTCACTGTGACCAAGCAAGTACTGGTGGTCGGCGGCGGTACCGCCCAAGCCGGCGGCCAGTTGGAGTATGTCATCCGGGCGACCAACATCGGCAGCCTGCCCGCCATCCACGTAACGGTGACCGATGATTTGAGTCCGCCCCTGGGCGATCAACTGACCTACGTGGCTGGGTCGGGCACCCTGAACGGGGCCACGGCTGGTGTGACCTATGCGGGCGCGATGCTCACGGCCGACTATGCCGCCGTTTATGGCGATTTGCAGCCGGGCGGCAGCGCCGTGGTGCGCTTTCGCGTGCAGATCGATCCCACACTCGCCATCGGCACGACCATTACCAATACCGGCGTGGTCCGCTGGAATGATCCGGCCCAGACCGCCGCTGCCAGCGTGTCCCTTGACCTCGGCGGCACTCCGGGCAGCGCCGCCCTCAACGGTAGCGTCTGGCACGACGCGAGCCTGGACAGGGTCTATGACAGCACCGAGCCACGTCTCCAGGGCTGGTCCCTCGAGCTGTATCGCAACAATCAGTTGGTCAGCACAGCATTGACCGACGCCAATGGCACCTATCGGCTCAGCGGTCTGGTGCCCAACGCGGGCACCCCGGACCTCTATGAGCTGCGTTTCCGTGCGGCGGGTGCCGGACCGAACACCCCCTCGCTGGGCTACGCCGACTCGCCGTTCACCGACGGCCCGCAGCGGATCAGCGACATAACCGTCGCCTCTGGTGGCAATCTGCAGAATCTGAATCTGCCCATCTGGCCCAACGGTGCAGTGTACAACTCGGTGGTGCGCGTACCGATTGCCGGCGCCACACTGGCACTGGTGAACGCAGAAACTGGTGCTGCTCTGGCGAGCCAGTGCTTCGATGATCCGGCTCAGCAGAATCAGGTCACGGCTCAGAATGGCTTCTACAAGTTCGACCTGAACTTCAGCGATGGATCCTGTCCGGTGGACTCCGGTTATCTCATCCACGTGACACCGCCGTCCACCGGTTACCGGGCCATGCCGTCCCAGATCATTCCGGCCAGCAGTGATTCAGCCACACCGCCGTTCTCCGTGCCCGCTTGCCCCGGCAGTGCGGTCGACGCGGTGCCGGCCACCACCGAGTATTGCGAGGTTGTGTCCTCCCCGGTGGCACCGCCGGTGTCAGTGCTGCCGCGCACGGCCGGCACCATCTATCATTTGCACCTTGTGCTGAGCAATGGGAACGTGCCAGGCCAGAGTCAGATCTTCAACAATTTCATCCCCATTGATCCGGTACTGGATGGGGCCGTGGCCATCACCAAGACCTCGTCCCTGGTCAACGTGACCCGGGGAGAGCTGGTGCCCTACACGATTACCGTAACCAACGTGTTCGGCGTGCCATTGCAAGATATCAGCATCGTCGATCGCTTCCCGGCCGGCTTCAAATACGTGGCCGATTCCGCCCGCCTGGACGGCAAATCGGTCGAACCAAGGGTCAATGGACGGGAACTGGTCTGGGATAATCTCGAACTTCAGGTCAACGAGCGGAAAACCATCCAGTTGCTGCTGGTGGTGGGTTCCGGCGTCTCCGAAGGCGAATACGTCAACCGGGCGCAGGTGCTCAACACCGCCCTCGGTACCGCAATATCGGGGGAAGCGAAGGCCACTGTGCAGGTCATCCCGGACCCGGACTTCGACTGCACAGATGTGATCGGCAAGGTGTTCGACGATCGCAATCTGAACGGGCGGCAGGACAAGGACGAGAAAGGCCTGCCCGGAGTTCGCGTGGTGACGGCGCGCGGTCTGATTGCCGCCACCGATGAATATGGGCGCTTCCACATTACCTGCGCGGCGGTGCCCGACGAGGATCGCGGCAGCAACTTTATCCTCAAGCTGGACGAGCGCAGCCTGCCGAGCGGTTATCGCCTGACGACCGAAAATCCGCGGGTTCAGCGCGCCACCCGCGGTAAGATGCTCCGCTTCAACTACGGCGCGACCATTCACCGCATTGTACGCATCGATATCGCCGATGGGGTGTTTGAGCCGAATACTACCGCACTGCGGCTGCAGTGGACACCCAAGATTGACCAGCTGATAGAAGAGCTGAAGAAGGCACCGTCCGTGCTGCGCTTGTCGTACCTTGCCGATGTCGAACGGCGGGGCTTGGTGCGTAAACGCCTCAAGGCGCTGAAAAAGGAAATCACCAGCCAGTGGAACCGGTTGGATGGTGGCTACACGCTGGTCGTTGAAACCGAAGTTTTCTGGCGCCGCGGGGGGCCGCTTGGCGGTCAGTGATAACAGGATGATGGAACCTATGTCCTCTACCCCACACGTACTGATGAGATTCTTGCTGAAGCGCAGCATCGCCATCTTGTGTTTGTGTGTTGTCACGGCGGCGAACGCAGGGGCTGTTTCAGGCGTGGAAACAGGGGTAAGAGAAACGGATGCGGGCGGAGAGGCGGCCGAGATGCACCTGCCGGTCGATCAGTCCTTCACGCCATGGATCCATGATCCGGCCATATTCGAGGAGGATGAGGGGGATCGCACGGAGATTCGCGAGGTCGTCGAAGAGGATGTAAAAACGATCAAGCTCGATAACCTGGTTCCGCCCGTCCATTTCGGCCTGGGTGAAGCGGAAATTACCGAGAACTACCTTAAGCTTCTTAGCGATGTGCTCGATAGCATGCGAGACCGCGCCAATGTGCGACTCCACTTTGTCGGTCACGCGGATTCCCTGCCGCTCAGGGGTGAACTGATAGAGCAGTTCGGCGACAACGTCGGGCTGTCGCGTGAACGGGCGGGCACCGTCGCCGAATATTGCCAGCGCGCGTTGAATCTTCCCCCTGAAGCCATCTCCTATGAGGGACGAGGAGACAGCCAGCCGGTCGCAAGTAATGCGACAGAGGAAGGACGGCAGCTCAACAGGCGCGTGGAAGTGGAGGTCTGGTATGACGAAATCGGTGAAAAGCAGGTCGAGAAGGAAGTGATCGTCCCCCGTGAGGTAAATCGCTTCAAGGTTTGTCGAACCGAGACCGTCTGTAAATTGCGTTACAAGGATGGCCAGTCCCATCGCGCGCGCATTAAAAACCTCATTCCCCCACTGCATTACGACAAAGGCATGCTGGGGGTGTCGGAAGAATTTCTGCAGCAGGTCAGGCAGGCGCTGAAAAATCTTCGCGGCAAACAGAGCGTTGTCGTCAAGCTTACCGCCCATACCGATAACATCCCGCTGAAGGGACGGGACAAACGCATCTACGGCGACCCTATCGGGCTCTCGAAAGCAGTAGCCCGGCGCGTTTCCCTTGCCGTCCAGGAAGATCTAGATCTGCCCAATGCCGCTATTGAAAGTGAGGGCAAGGGGGCGTCACGGCCTGTCGCCTCCAACGATACGCAACAGGGCCGGGCGCTGAATCGGCGCGTGGAAGTGGAGTTCTGGCACGACGATCCGCTGCAGGATCTGCCCGATGAGCCTCAACTGTGCCCGGACGCCCCCGGTGCCGAAACTGTGACCCGTGTCTACGATTCGCCATCGGGTGGCATCGATCCAATCCTGTTTGAAAACGGAAAACCTGTAATACCGGATGGCTACACCGACACATTACGCCGCATCATGGATGAGATCAGTGACAAAACCCATGTCCGGTTGCGGTTTGTCGGCTATACCAGCAACAAACGCCTCGATCGGCGCACGGCTGCGGTTTACGGGGATGACATCGGCTTGTCCATGGCGCGCGCACGCCGGGCCATGGTAGCTGTCACCGAGGAGATGGGATTGATGGAGGGCCAGGCGGAGTTCGACGGCCGCGGCTATGTCCAGTCCGACGACGTGGTGAACGGTGGATTTATCGAATCCGACACATCGCGTGTCGAAGTAAAAGTTGTCTATGATGAACTGATCGTCCGCGATGCCTACGAAGGGGTTGAGGTCACCCCGCTGACCCGAGAGGTGAATCCGGTCAATCCGTTTGCACTGAATCTCATGCGTATCACGGTGGACGGAAAGCCCATCGATGATCCGGGCAAATGCAGTTCTGATGTGCAGCGCTGCACCGATGTGGCCCTTGAAAACGCCCAAATCCAGTTCAAGCATGACAGCCTGAAACTGGAACCGCGGCTGAACGTGACCGGTTGGCCGCGCACAATCCGTTATCAGGATTTGGCGGACACACCGCTTGTTGAGAACCTTGTGCACTTCCGCCTTTACACGAACTACCGCAGCTTTATAGAGCGGGCTGAGGTCAGGATTTTCGAAGATGAGCAGTCCGTCCGCGATACGCCCATCGCTGTCGTCGCGATGGACGCTGACGGAATGGCCCAATGGCAGCCTGAGTTCGAGTCCTTCTCTGCGCCGGTGCACAAGTTGAAATACTTGGTGCGGGTGTACGACAAAAAGGGGCTTTTTGATGAAACGAGCAGCCAGCCTCTGTGGGTGATCGACCATATCAATTCGTCGGTTGCCGAAGCGAATCTCCGCGAGGAACTGCTGGTTGGTTATGGCGAGACTCGCATCGTCATCCGCAATATTCCCCTTCACGGAGGTACCGTTCAGGCCTACGGCAGCGCGATTCCAGAAGGACACGGGGTTTGGATGGCCGGGAATGAGGTTCCCGTGGACGGCAAGGGCAATTTCGTGGCCGAAGAAATCCTGCCGGAGGGCATGCATACCGTCGAAGTGGCTGTGCTCGACAAGTTCGGCAACGGCGAATTGTTCCTGCGCGACCTGGAGCTAGAAAAGAGCGACTGGTTCACCGTGGGGATTGCCGACCTGACCCTATCCGGTAATAAGACCAACGGACCGGCCGAACAGCTCACAGAGGATAGACCTCAATACAGTGAAGATATGAGCCTCCAGGGTCGCCTGGCATTTTATATGAACGGCAAATTCGACAATGGCTGGTCGCTGACGGCCAGTGCCGATACCCGCGAAGCTCCCTTGGACGAGATCTTTTCCAATTTCTTGGACAAATCTCCCGAGGCCCTGTTCCGGCGTATTGATCCGGATTACCACTACCCGACCTTCGGCGATGACAGCACTGTCACGGAGGATGCGCCAACCTATGGCAAGTTCTACGTCAAGTTTAAAAAGGATGAAACCTACGGTCTCTGGGGTAACTACAAGATCGGGTATACCGATAATGACCTGACACAAGTGGACCGCGGGTTATACGGCGCCAATCTTCATTACCAGCCCCTTGACACCACCAGTTTCGGCGAGCCGCGCTTGCTGTTGGACGGCTTTATCGCGGACCCTGGTACCGTGGCCGGGCGTGACGAATTCCGCGGCACGGGCGGATCGCTCTATTATCTGCGGCGGAAGGACATTCTGGAGGGTTCCGAGAGGGTGCGCATAGAGGTCCGCGACAAGGATTCCGGCATTGTTCTAGCAGTCAAGAATCTTACGCCGGTGCTCGATTACGATATCGACTACCTGCAGGGACGCATCGTGCTGGTGCAGCCTTTGCCCGCTACGGCAGACGACGGTCTGCTGGTGCATATCGATTCGATCAGCGGGAATCCCGCTTTTCTGGTGGTTCGTTACGAATACACCCCGGGGTTCGATGACCCGGACGCGCTGGTGACCGGTGGCAGAGTCCATTACTGGTTCAATGACTATGTGAAGGTAGGCTTGACCGCCGACCGGGATAAAGATGAGGATGTCGAAAACCGCCTGGGGGGTGCGGACCTGACCCTGCGCATGTCCTCAGAGTCGTGGCTCAAACTCGAAGCGGGGCGTACCAAAGGTCCGGGCACCCCGACATTGACCTCTCCTGACGGCGGTTTCGATTTCGGCCCCTCTGATCCTTTTGACGACAACAAGGTCGATGCCTCGGCCTATCGCGTCGATGCTAGTATCGGCTTCAAGGACTTCTTCAAGAACGGGCGCGGTCGGGTCACCTTCTACCTGAAGGATCTCCAGGCCGGCTATTCGGCACCGGGCCAAGCAACCGCAAGAGATCTGACCCAACTCGGAGGAACGGCAGAACTGCCTTTTACCGACCACCTGAGTGCACGTTTGAAGGTGGACCAGCAAATTCAGGACGAGGGTCTCGAGACCGAGACCGGCGAGCTGAACCTCCATTACCGGATAGGTAAGAACTGGACCCTGAGTTCGGGCGTGCGTCATGACAACCGGAAGGACAACTCTGAGGTCGTACCAGCAACCCAGGAAGAGGGTCGCCGGACGGATGCGGTGGTCAAGCTGCTGTACGATTCCCATGCGCGCTGGACGACCTATGGTTTTGCGCAGGAGACAGTTCAGACAAGCGACAATCGCGAGGACAACGGCCGGATCGGAGCTGGCGGTAGTTTGCGTTTGGCCGACCGGTTCAACATCGTCGGTGAGGTTTCCGGTGGCGATCTGGGTACGGGCGCTAAGCTTGGGACCGAGTATCTGTATTCCGACCGGACCACTCTGTACCTTAACTATACTTTTGAGAACGAGCGTACCGACAATGGTTTGCGCGCCAGAAAGGGCAATATGGCTTCCGGTTTCCGCACGCGTTATTCGGATAGCGCGAGTGTATACCTCGAAGAGCGGTATACCCACGGCGACGTCCCCACGGGTCTGGTGCATTCCGCCGGCGTGGACCTCGCGCCCTTCGATCATTTTAATTTTGGCGCGCACCTCGATTTCGGCACCCTCAAGGATCATCAGACTGCCGCTGAACTTGAGAGAAAAGCGCTGAGCGTGAGTGTCGGCTACGGGTTCGATCGGCTGAAGATCGCCAGCGCCGTGGAATATCGAACCGACAACATAGAGCAGCTGGATACCAGCTTCGACAAACGCACCACCTGGCTATTGAAAAACAGCCTCAAGTACCAACTGTTACAGGACATGCGACTCCTCGGCAAATTCAATTATGCCGTGAGTGACAGTTCGCAGGGGAAGTCCTTTGACAGCGATTATACGGAAGCGGTGTTGGGATGCGCGTATCGACCCGCCTATCATGACCGTCTGAATGCGCTGCTCAAGTACACATACTTCTATAATGTCCCTCCTGCCGATCAGGTGACTGGTAACAATTCTGCGTCGGACTTTATTCAGCGCAGCCACATCGGAGCGGTGGATGTAATGTATGACCTGACGTCCCGTTGGACCGTGGGAGCCAAGTACGCTTACCGCCATGGCGAGGTGGCTCAGGACCGGGAAAATCGGGATTTTTTCGATAGTCGGGCTCACCTGTATGTGCTGCGCGCAGACTGGCACTTCATCCACAGTTGGGATGCACTGTTCGAGGTGCGCAAGCTTGACCTTCCCGACGCGGAAGACAGTCGCACCGGGGCCTTGCTGGGAATATACCGCCACCTGGGCGACCATATAAAGGTGGGTGTCGGCTACAACTACAGTGATTTTTCGGATGATCTGACCCAACTGGACTATAAGCACCAGGGTCTTTTCATCAATGTGATCGGGAAGATTTAGATCCTGTAGGGGCGGGCCCTTGTGCCTGCCGAGGGCGGCCACATGGGGCCGCCCCTATTATACGAACGGAGGTGGCAAACATGCTCTATTGGTTAAGAGGAGTCATTGTAGCAATTTCAGTGCTTGTTTTGAGCTTCGCTGCTTATGCGCAGGAAGTCTCCAGGGAACAGATCAAGGGTCTGGATGAACAAGTTCAGGAAATCAAAAGCGATGTTCTGGGAATTGCGGCGGAACTGAATCAACTCGAAGAGAAGCTGCTGTATCCGTCCAATACGCAGGTCGCGATATTCGTATCATTGGCCAGTGGCGAAACCTTTCGCCTCGATTCGGTCGAGATCCAGTTGGACGGCAAGCCGGTGGCCCATCACCTTTACACCTTCAAGGAACTGGAAGCTCTGCAGAAGGGGGGAGTGCAGCGTATCTATACCGGCAATATCCGAACGGGTGAACATGATCTGCAGGTGTTTGTCATTGGTAAACCTTCGGGAGGCGCCGATTTCCGGAATACGAAGAGCTTCAAGGTCAATAAGGATGTGGGCCCCAAGATAGTGGAAATATCTCTGGCCGCCCAAAGCATCACTTTTAAGGATAGGTAGTCCATGTACAGGCTGTTTGTTTTATTTACGATTCTGATATTCGCTGCGTCTTCGGCGGCGGCCGGTACGACCGCTCCGAGAAAGCTGAAGGATCTCTATTTTGGAGAGGCCCTTTATTACGCCTTTCAAGGAGACTGGTTCGATGCGGTCGCCAGGCTCGACACCGAGCTTATACAGCATTATGGGCTCGATGAACCAGGACTCGACACCCTCTATTATCATATCAACCACGCCAAGTTTGCCGTGGGTGATTTCGAACTTGCTTATCGGATGCACCGCCGCGCCGGTCGCGCCATCACGGCGGTGATCGAGGGCAATGTGGAGGAGCAGGTGCGTAACGAGGCCATCTTCCGTCTGGCGAGGATCTACTTCCAGAAAGACCAGCCGGTCAATGCCCTCTATGCCGTGGAGCGTATCAGGGGAGCTGTTCCGCCGCAGGTTCGCGAGGATCTAGGATTTCTACGCGCCCAAATCTTCATGGCTAACGGCCGTTTTGCTAAGGCCGCGAATATTTTGAGAGACCTCCAGGATGCCGAAAGCCTTGAAGGTTTTAGCACCTACAATCTCGGTATTGCGCTGCTCAAGGACGGGAAGGAGCTTGAGGGACGCCAGTATCTCGACCGTACTGGTCGGATCGACAGCAGTGAAGCGCTTACGCTGGCGATCAAGGATAAATCGAACCTAGTCCTCGGATCTAAGCTTTTGAAAGAAAAGAATTTTGAGGGCGCCAAACAGGTGCTCGATCGGGTGCATTTGAAAGGCCCGTTCTCCAACCGGTCCTTATTGGGCTCGGGTTGGGCGGATGCCTTCCAGGGAAGCTTCGAAAGGGCGCTGGTGCCCTGGAGCCTTCTGGTGACGCGGGAGGTCACAGACGCCTCGGTGCAGGAAGCCATGCTCGCTGTTCCCTATGCTTATGGCAAGTTGCATGTGCACAGTAAGGCGGCAGTGATGTATGGCGACGCGCTGGAGAAGTTCGGCACCGAAGTCGACAAACTCGGCGCATCCATAAAAAGCATCCGAGAAGGTTATTTTCTCCGGGCTCTGGCGCGGGAAGAGCTGAAACAGGATGCCAACTGGGTCGTCAAACTGCGCAAGCTTCCGCAAACGCCCGAGACCTACTACTTGCTTGAATTGATGGCCTCCCATGATTTCCAGGAATCTCTGAAAAACTATCTTGACCTGGAGGAATTGCGCAAGAAGCTGGAGAACTGGGAAGGGGATCTGGACGCCTTCGAGGAGATCATTGAGCAGCGTCGGGCTTATTACCAGCCGCTGCTTCCCGCTATCGATCGGGAATTCCGGCGGCTCGATTCGCAGATGCGTCTTCGCCTGGAGCAGCGAAACCGTATCGAACAACGCCTGAAGGCGATGCTGGTGGCACCACGACCCGATTACCTGGCGACTTCGAAGGAGCGGATTATAAGTGAGAATATCGCGCAACTGGAGCAGAAGCTGACTGCCGACGGCTCGACCATGCCCAGTGGCATCGATGCCCGGATAAAACGTTTGCGAGGGGTGTTGGACTGGAACATCTATACAGAATATGACCGGCGTTTCACCGAAGCTCACAAGCATCTTCGCGACCTGAATCAAGTGGTGGATCGGTTGAAAAAGCAGTACGCCGCCTTTGTGCGTACCCGTCAGGCCGCCACCCAAAGCTACGAAGGCTACGACGATGTGATTCGCCGCCAGCGGTTCTTGATCCGGGAAGCCCGGGAAAAGGTGGACGAACTGCTGGCACGTCAGGGCCATATGCTTGAAACCATGGCTGTAAGTGAACTCACAAGGCGCCGCGAGCGGCTTTCCGAGTTCCAAATTAAGGCGCGCTTCGGCATGGCGGAAAGCTATGACCGTGCAACCAGGGCCCAGACCCAGGATAAGGTGAGTCAATGAATAGGATCCGGCTTTTCATATTGGCGGTACCGGTGATGCTTGTCGCCTGTCAATCACTCAGCGACAAGGGTACCATTGCCGAGTTGCGTCATGTGCAGATCGAGATCAGGGAAGAGAAGATCGAGGGAGGGCTTGAGAAAGCCATGCTGAGTTATCAGCGCTTTCTAGAGGAGACGCCGGACTCCGCCCTGGTGCCCGAGGCTATTCGTCGTCTGGCCGACCTGAAGATCGAAAAGGAATACGGCACCCTCACCGATGGTGCCGAGCGTGCCGGGCGGGCTCCGGCACCGAAGTTGCCTGCCTCCGAAGACACAGCGCGTCCAGGGGACACTTATGTAGCTGGTGCACCGTTGGACCAGGCTTTGGCGCATGTTCCGGTTTACGACGAGTCCGAGGCGGACTTTGAAAAGCGGGCGACCCAGAGGCAGCATGTTAATGGTATGGCAGTGGCTGCGGACGGGCCTGCAGAAGGCGCTGATGATCTTGAAAGGGCAGGTGCTCGCGAGGCCATTGAGCTTTACACGAAACTGCTCAAAAATTACCCTCTTTACGAGCGCAACGACCAGGTACTGTACCAGATGTCCCGCGCGTATGAGGAACTGGGACAGACCAAAGAGGCCATGGAGGTCATGGACCGGATGGTCCGCGACTTTCCCCGATCCCGATATATCGATGAAGTGCAGTTTCGGCGTGCTGAATACTTTTTTGTGCACAGGCGCTATCTGGATGCCGAGGACGCCTATGAGAGTGTCGTGGATATGGGTGTCAGTTCCTCCTTCTACGAGCTCGCTCTGTATAAACTCGGCTGGACGTTCTACAAGCAGGAGATCTATGAAGACGCCCTGCATCGATTCATTGAGTTGCTCGATCACAAGGTGTCTATGGGATACGACTTCGCACAGACTGAAGACGAGCAGGAACGCAAGCGCATGGAAGACACCTTCCGCGTCATCAGTTTGAGTTTTTCCAACCTCGGCGGTGCCGATGCCGTGGTGGAATACTTCTCACGCCACGGCAGGAGCAGTTACGAGGACCTAGTCTACAGCAATCTCGGCGAATTCTACTTCGATAAGCGCCGTTACGCCGACGCCAGTGCAACCTACAACGCTTTCGTGAGCCGCAACCCGTTCCACAAGGTAGCGCCAAAATTTCATATGCGGGTTATAGAAATTCAAGCCGCCGGCGGGTTCCCCAGTCTAGTCCTTAACTCCAAAAAGAAATTCGCCACGACCTATGACCTGAAGGCCGAATACTGGGAGCATTTCGATCCGACCGTCCGTCCGGACGTCCTGGGTTATTTGAAAACCAACCTAACCGACCTGGCGAATCATTATCACGCCTGCTACCAGGACCCTTTACAGGCCGAAGAGAAGCAGGCGAATTTCGAAGAGGCGCTGCACTGGTATCGGGCTTTCCTCAAATCGTTCCCCACGGAGATCGAATCGCCGGCCATCAACTACCTGCTGGCGGATCTGCTGCTGGAAAATCAGTCGTTCGGCGCAGCGGCCGTGGAATTTGAGAAGACCGCATATGGCTACCCGTCCCACGAAAAATCCTCCCACGCCGGCTTCGCTGCGGTCTCCGCGCACCGGCAGCAACTTGGTGCTGTCGAGCCGGAGGACAAGGATACGGTCAGACGGGAGGTTGTCCGCAGCTCGCTGAAATTTGCCGATACCTTCCCGAAACACGAAAAGGCGGCGATCGTCCTCGGGGCGGCTGCGGATGATCTCTACGGCATGAAGGAATATGAACAGGCGCTGGCCGCCGCGAAAAAACTTATCGAGGTATTCCCCGGCACCGATGTTGATGTAGTCCGTGCGTCCTGGCTGGTCATCGGCCATTCTTCATATGAACTCCTGCGTTACAGCGAGGCCGAAACCGCTTATCTGAATGTGTTGGCATTGCTGCCCGCAGAGGACAAGGAGCGCGACGAGCTGGTCGACAATCTCGCGGCATCGATTTACAAGCAGGGGGAACAGGCCAATGCCGTCCAGGATTATCGGGTTGCGGCGGACCATTTCCTGCGGGTGGGTCGCACGGCACCGACCTCAAAAATCAGGCCGACCGCTGAATACGATGCCGCCGCAGCCCTGATGGAGCTCAAGGATTGGGAGATGGCCGCCACGGTGCTGGTGGGATTCCGCAACAGCTTTCCCGGACACGAGTTGCAGCCCGAGGTGACCAAGAAGATCGCTTATGTTTACAAAGAAAACGGTCAGCTCTTCCTAGCGGCAAATGAGTATGAACGCATCGAAAGGGAAGCCCAGGATGACGAGATCAGACGAGATGCCCTCCTGGTCGCGGCGGAATTGCATGAAAAGAATGGCAACAGCGTTCGTGTGCTCGAGGTTTATCAGCGCTACGTGGATTATTTCCCGCAACCAGTGGAGCTCAACTTGGAGACGCGCAGCAAAATCGCCGAGATCCTGAAGGCGCAGAACGATCGGGAGTCATATCTGAACGAACTCAGGGAGATCGTCGCGATCGACGCCTCAGCAGTTAGCGCCCGAACTCCACGGACTCGTTACCTTGCTGCGCAAGCTTCCTTGGTGCTGGCCGAGTTGAGATATGAAGCGTTCGTGGCCGTGAGGCTGGTCAAACCCTTTGAGGTTAATCTGCGCAAGAAGCGCGAACTAATGAAGACGGCTACTCAGAAATTCAGCCGGCTCATGGATTATGAACTCGGCGAGTTCACTGCCGCGGCGACATTCTATATGGCCGAGATCTACGCTCACTTCAGCAAAGCTCTGATGACCTCAGAGCGTCCCGAAGGATTGAGCCCCCTGGAGCTGGAACAGTACGAACTGGCCATCGAAGAGCAGGCCTATCCGTTCGAAGAGCAGGCCATCGATGTCCACGAGAGCAATCTGAAGCTGATTTCCCGCGGCGTTTACAATGAGTGGATTGAAAAGAGCCTGCAGAAATTGGCCGATTTCGTACCCGCTCGCTATGACAAGCCGGAAGAGACCAGTGGCATTATCAGTTCACTTGAAACCTATATTTTCGAAATTGACAGGCCTGCACCGCCATTGCCACCAGAGGTCAGTGCTGGGAAGCCTGTGCAGGTCGAAGAACCCAAATCTGTCACGGAGGTCAAACCCGAAGTGCCTGCGCAAATCGAAAAATCCGAGCTTGTTTCGGTGTCCGATCCTG
>Ga0209536_100001384_pt1 | contig 40530 bp, 34 predicted proteins | sample DeeMarSeWOR28_12_FD_187461 | JGI IMG/M metagenome (GOLD analysis project Ga0209536, IMG submission 187461) | Marine sediment microbial communities from White Oak River estuary, North Carolina - WOR-2-8_12 (SPAdes) (version 2) | ecosystem: Environmental > Aquatic > Marine > Intertidal zone >... | reverse complement strand
TTTGACTCTTTAATTTTAAAATACTGCGCCATTAGCGGGGTCTGTCCATCCCGTTCTACTTTCTTCCTTTTAGATGCTTCAGTTAGATGTGAATCTTCTCTACTCATTGACTTAAAAATACCTCAATCAGCAACGAATATCAATTTATTAGGCCCATTTAACGTGTTATAAGAAATCTTGAAAAGAGCAGGCTTTTTAATATATTTGCCCCTAAATTATTCGGAAAAAAGCCGGCAATTCGGTTTCGTTTCTCATCTAAAATCTATAACTTAATCTTACGGTAATAAACAGGAGCTAAATGAAAAAGATCGGAATTCTTTTCGGGCAGGAGACTACATTTCCGCCTGCGTTCGTTGAAAGAATAAACTCAAAAGAAGTTAAGGGTATATCCGCAGAGTTTGTAAAAATTGATAAAGTAGTGCAGGGTGAACTTAGCGGTTATGATGTAATAATTGACAGAATATCACAGGATGTTCCCTTTTACAGGGCTTATTTAAAAAATGCTGCCGTTAGCGGAGCTGCAGTTATAAATAATCCGTTCTGGTGGAGTGCGGATGAAAAGTTTTTCAATAACGCTTTAATGACAAAGCTTGGTGTTGCAGTCCCTAAAACCGTTTTGCTCCCATCTAACCAGCATCCGGATGATACGGATGCAAACTCATTCAGAAACTTGAATTACCCGATGAACTGGGATGCAATTTTTAGTTACGTTGGTTTTCCTGCTTTCTTCAAACCATTTGCCGGCGGCGGATGGAAAAATGTTTACCGTTTAAATTCACCGGAAGATTTCTTTAAAGCATACAACGAAACCGGACAGCTTGTAATGATGCTGCAGGAAGAAATAAAATTTACAGAATATTTTCGATGTTATAGTTTGGATAGAAAAGATTTTCACATTATGCGTTACGATCCGAAGCGGCCCCATCATTTGCGGTATGTGCAAAATCCAAAACCGGTCGATGAATCCTTATTGGAAAAAATTAATAAAACAATTTCCATTATTAGTAATTCTTTAGGTTACGATTTTAATACAATAGAACTTGCTTTAAAAGATGGAGTTCCGTATGCTATAGATTTTTGCAATCCTGCACCGGATGCAGATAAAAATTCCGTAGGTGAAGCAAACTTTGAATGGATAGTTGAAGCCGCCTCAAACATGGCGATACGAAGGGCACAATCACATAAGGCAGGACAAAACAATTTAACCTGGGGAAGTTTCATTACAAGCTTTGCGAACAATAAACCATTGAGTGAATTATAACAAAAAATATTTATGGCAGAACCAGGACTATTTACATTAGGTGTCGAAGAAGAGTTTCAGATCGTAGATCCGAAAACGCGTGAACTGAAATCTCACATTCAACAGATAATTGAAGACGGCAAGGTTGTTCTTGCAGAGAATGTTAAGGCAGAAATGCACCAGTCTGTGGTTGAAGTTGGCACTGATATATGCGGCGATATCAAAGATGCGCGCCAACAGGTAACAAAGTTAAGAGTCGATCTAGCAAAACTGGCAAAGAAAAACGGACTTGAAATTGCAGCAGCAGGTACTCATCCCTTTTCGCACTGGAAAGATCAAAAAATAACAGAGCATCCACGCTACAGGGAAATCATTTCAAATTATCAGCAGGTTGCAAGAGCAAATTTAATTTTTGGTTTGCACGTACACGTTGGTGTCGATGACAGGGAAACTGCACTCCACGTAATGAATGCGGCAAGGTATTTTCTCCCACATATTTTTGCACTTTCCACAAATTCACCTTTTTGGATCGGAAGAAATACAGGATTTAAATCCTACCGCAGTAAAATTTTCGATCGCTTTCCAAGAACAGGTATACCGGATTATTTTGGAAGCATTGCAGAATACGATAACTTTATCAAACTATTAGTTAAAACAAATTGTATTGATGATGCTAAGAAAATATGGTGGGATATAAGGGCTCATCCTTACTTTAATACACTCGAATTCAGAATTTGTGATATACCAATGCGCATAGATGAAACTCTTTGTCTTGCAGCTTTAATGCAGGCGATTGTTGCAAAGCTTCACAAGCTTATAAAACAAAATCTCGGCTTCAGATTATATCGCAGGGCATTAATTGCCGAAAATAAATGGCGCGCAGCGCGATATGGAATAAGTGGTAAGCTTATTGATTTTGGAAAGCAGCAGGAAGTTGATTTTAAACTACTCGTAAGCGAGTTGCTAGAATTTGTAGATGATGTTATCGATGGACTAGGTTCAAGAGAAGAAGTACACTATGTGAAAAAAATTCTTGAAATGGGTACGGGTGCTGATCGACAGTTGGTGGTTTATGAACAAAGCGGTGATACCAAAGCAGTGGTTGATTATATTATTGAGGAAACACATCAGGGATTGTAAATCCCTCACCTATGAATATATAATCAGTTTCGTCCTTATTTATTCCTTGCCTGGCCTGGCAGGCAGACAGGTTCATTATTAGATATTCCCTTGAATAATTAATATCTAAGGGCGAATTTCGAAGACAGAATTATTAAATTATTTAATTTTAGATTTGATTTTATGATAAAGATAGCAACAATAGATCTCTACAATAACGAAAAAAATGAAGGCATGCGCTGCATTCGTGAAATTGTTTCTGATCTAAAAAAAAATAACGACTTGGAGATTTCTTATGAAGTTTTTGACACACGGTTTAAAGGTGATTTACCCGGACCCGATAAAGACATCTACATTTCCTCAGGAGGACCCGGCAGCCCGTTCGAGGGTGAGGGTACTAAGTGGGAAAAAGGTTATTTCAGTTTGATAGATAAAATCTGGAATCATAATCAGAATAATAATTATAGAAAAAAATATCTGTTTTTCATTTGCCACTCTTTTCAAATGATGGGAAGATTTTTTGAATTCGGGAATGTAAATAAACGCCACTCGAAGTCTTTTGGTGTTATGCCCTTTTCTTTAACTGAGGAAGGTAGTGCAGATATTATTTTTGAAGGATTATCAAATCCGTTTTATGCGGCAGATATCCGTCAATTCCAGGTAACCGAACCGAATCAAAAAATAATCAATGAGCTTGGTGCAAAAATTCTTTCCTACGAAATTGTTGATGACGATCAATCTGCTGAACCGGCATTGGGTTCCGTTAGAATTTCAAATGAAATTGTCGGCACACAATTTCATCCGGAAGCCGATCCGGAAAGTATGCTTTATCATTTCAAACAAGATGACAGAAAAAAACAGGTCCTTGAAAAGTACGGTGAGGAAAGGTATCGCGAAATGATCGAAATTCTAAAAAAACCGGACACTATTCAAAAAACACGTTCGACTGTTATACCTTCATTTCTAAATTTTTCAATAGATGAACTTACTACAATTTTGAGTTAATTAAATGATTCAGGAACTCAGAAAGAAATTCAACTCGGAATTCTCACAAAAAAAGTATAATTCATTTCTAAATGAAATGAACAGCTTATTTAAATATCCGGTAGATTTTAGAATATCAGAAACACCCTTATTTTTAAATGATGATTTAAAGAGAAAACTTCTCTTTGCTTGTGACGAACTTTGTAAGCAGGTCAAAACTGATGAATTTAAGATTCTGATGAAAGATGCTGTTCCTATTCATTTAAATATTCCTAATGAGAATGATCATCCGGAATTATTTGTTTTTGATTTCGCAATTTGTAAAAATGAAGCAACGGGTGAGTACTATCCAAAATTAATTGAACTGCAGGGCTTTCCAACACTTTACGGATACCAGTTTTTTTTTGAAAGGGAAATAAGGAAGCACTTCAACTTACCGGGAGACTACACCCCTTATTTCAATAACCTTAGGCCTGAAGAATATGGAAAAATGCTGAAAGATGTTATTGTTGCAGAAGCTGATCCTGCTAATGTAATTTTACTTGAGATTGAACCTGAAAAACAAAAAACTAGAGTAGATTTTGCTGCAACAGAAGAATTACTGGGAATAAAAGAGGTATGTATTTCAGACGTTATAAAGCGCGGTAATGTACTTTTCTATAAAAGAGATGGAATTGAAATTCCTATTGAAAGAATTTATAATCGTGTGATTTATGATGAGTTGAACAGAACTGAACTCAAATTTAATTTTGATGTGCAGGGTGAGCTAAATGTAACCTGGATTCCGCATCCAAACTGGTTTTACAAAATGAGTAAATATTCTCTGCCTGTTTTGCGAGGTGAATTTGTACCGAAATGTTTCTACCTTCGCGACCTTACTGCTTATCCAGATAACCTGGAAGACTATGTTTTGAAACCTCTATTCTCCTTTGCCGGGCTTGGAGTAAAGATTGATGTAACTGGAGAAATGTTGAATGAGATTAAAGATCCCGAGAACTACATTCTTCAGGAAAAAGTTGAATACACCCCATTAATTCAAACTCCTGATGAATATGCAAAAGTTGAGATCAGGATGATGTTTATCTGGAAGGATGAGCCGGTACTTGTTAACAACCTGATAAGGCAGAGCAAAGGCAAAATGATGGGCGTTGACTTTAATAAAAACAAGACCTGGGTCGGTGGAAGTACAGCACTGCATAAAAATTAGATTGATCTAATGCAACGAACATTTAATATTTTCACCTTATATTTGAACATCATTTTAGTATATTTGCATACAAATCTCTGACTATTCCTGTATTTATTCATCATTAACTTCTCAATTTTTCACAATGATAAAATTTGATTTCCATATAACAAGAAATGCGAGAGAAAAATATAGAATTGAAAAATCTCTTTTTTCAATTACAGGTAATTTAATTTTAGCTGATTACCAGCAGGCCCGTATCCTTTCAGAAAATATAAATTCAAAAAGAAGAGAAGAGGGAAATAAAGATGAATTTGTAACCGCAGGAGAGGTAAATGCCCTTGGATTGCTTCATGAAATATTTCATCTTTTGATGAGAAAATATGAGGAGTTCGATAATCCTGGCGTCTTCAGTAAGGCAATAGATCAGCTTAATAGTGAAATAACCGAAAATGGATTTGAAAAAACTCTGGCTGCATTCATTGAAGAATTCCCTCCCCTCCCTGTTTATAATAATCAGGTATCTCCGGAGGAATATTTAAAAGGAAAGACAGGATTAAAACCTAATTCTGAAATAATCTTTGAAGAGATAATTCTGCTTCATATGCAGAACAGCAATCCGGCAACCTCAAGACTCAGAGAACTTTACTCTGATGATAATCTAAAACAAAAAACCAGTTATAACAGAATTATTGAAGAGACTGAAAAATTTTTTGATAAAGAAGTACCAACCCGTTTAGGTGGTCTGCATCTCTTTAAACTTTTAAAGAGACCAATTACTGTTAATCCTAATGATTTAGAAAAACAACTCGATTTTATAAGAACCGAGTGGGGTGTCTATCTGGGTGAAGATATTTTAAGCAAATTACTGCGCGGAGTGGATTTCTTGAGAGAAGACTATAAATTATTTGTTCAGCATGGTGGTGGCGAAAAAGGTACACCTCCTGTTCCTTCTTACGATGAAGATTTGGAAAAACTCAGACGTATAAGAGAAAAGTTAGCAGCGGAGAAGAGGCTTTCCGAAGAAGAAAAGCACTTTTACCTTGAGTATGAAAAATTCACTGAAGATACACATTGGATTCCAGAAGTTGTGATGATAGCCAAAAATGTTTATGTCTGGCTGCATCAGTTATCTGAAAAATATAAAAGGGAAATTGAACGGCTCGACCAAATACCGGATGAAGAGCTTGATATGCTTGTAAGCCGTAATTTCAACGCTCTCTGGCTGATAGGAATATGGGAGCGGAGCAGCGCATCTCGTAAAATAAAACATCTTACGGGAAATATAAGCGCTGTATCCTCGGCTTATTCCCTTTATGATTATGTTATCGCAAATGAGCTTGGTGGGGAGCACGCTTTCCAAAACCTTAAAGACCGTGCCTGGGTTCGTGGAATAAGAATGGCGAGTGATATGGTTCCTAATCATACAGGTATCTATTCTAAATGGATAATTGAAAAACCGGACTATTTTCTGCAAAGAAACGAACCTCCATACCCTAATTATTCATTTTCAGGACCTAACCTGTCTGAGGATGGACGGGTTGAAATAAGAATTGAAGATAAATATTATGAACGAAAGGATGCTGCGGTTGTTTTTCAGAGGAGAGACAGTTACACAGGAAGCACTAAATACATCTACCATGGCAATGATGGAACAAATATGCCCTGGAATGATACCGCACAGCTTAACTTACTTAATCCGGAAGTAAGGGAATCACTGATCCAAATGATATTACACGTTGCTCAAAAAACCCCCATAATACGTTTTGATGCGGCTATGACACTTGCAAAAAAACATTACCAGAGATTATGGTTTCCAAATCCCGGAACAGGTGGCGCAATTCCGTCAAGAACCGATTATTCAATGACAATTGAACAGTTTAATAAACAGATGCCAAACGAATTCTGGCGCGAAGTAGTTGATAGGATCAATGATACTATGCCGAATGTACTTTTACTCGCAGAAGCATTCTGGCTAATGGAGGGATATTTTGTGAGAACACTTGGTATGCATCGTGTTTATAACAGCGCATTCATGCATATGATGATGAAAGAAGAAAATGATAAATACCGACAGCTTGTGAAAAATACTCTGGAATTTAATCCGGAAATTTTAAAGCGATATGTGAACTTTATGAGCAATCCCGATGAAGAAACGGCAATAAATCAATTCGGAAAGGGAGATAAATACTTTGGAGTGGCTGTTATGATGGTAACAATGCCCGGCTTGCCAATGTTTGGGCATGGACAGGTTGAAGGCTTTTCAGAAAAATATGGTATGGAGTACAAGCAGGCATACTATAATGAATCATCCGATGAGCATCTTTTATGGAGGCATAATAAAGAGATATTTCCTCTTATGAAAATGCGGCATCTTTTTAGCCAGGTTGAGAATTTTGAATTTTATGATTTCTATGATCGTAATGGAAAAGTAAATCAAAATGTGTATGCATTTAGCAATCGCAATGGTAATGAGTCAGTGCTTATGCTGTATAACAATTCATATTTCGAGACCGAGGGATATATAAAATATTCATGCCCCCGAACCACTAATGGTAATGGCGCAGGAATGAAAAGACCGCAAAGACTACACGAACTTTTAGGTTTTAAGCCGATGCTGGATCATTTTTATTCATATACAGACCATCGTACTCAATTGCAGTATTTATTATCGGGAAAGGAATTGGCCGACGAGGGATTTAAAGTTCATTTATTCGGATACCAGTATAGAGCTTGTCTAAATTTCAAAGAGCTCTATGACGTAGATGGAAGATATGAAAAACTTTATCTTCAATTAAATAGAAGCGGCGTATCATCAATTGATGAGGCATTAAAAGAAATGGATCTCCTGCCACTCCATAACGCAATTGAAAATATATTTTCACTAATTAATCTGGAAAAGTTTCGCGAGTTTTTATTAGATAAAGAAGTAATTAGAAAAGTTAAAAAAAATGAGGCAAATTTTTCTGAAGAAGTACTTCCTGCTTACAAAATTTTAATTAATCAGATTAAAGAATTCTCGGAAATAAAAGTCTCTAATAAGAAATGTGAAGAAGAATTTATATCCAATCTATTAATCTTGCATGAACTGTATCAAATTTTAATAAAGTACTCTAATCGAAAAAATGTTACAAAATGGATGATACAGACGAATGAACTTCTTCCTGTTAATAGTAAGCCCGGGATGAATCAGGAACTTGCAATATTAATGATAGTTTTAATTTTGAAAAATTCTTTAACTCAGTCTGCATATAAAATTGACCCGCAGAAAATCTTTAATGATTTGTTATTTTACAAACCAATTTCACATACGCTTGAAAGTATCTCACCAAATGTAAATAAACATATTAAAAGCGAATTAATTAAAGTTCTGTTAGAATATCATTATCGAAATACCAAAAAGGAGATTACTGCTTCAGTTGAAAAAAGATCAAAAAATGATCATTTTGAAACGAAAGAGGAAGTTTTAGGTGATGCTTTAAACACATTGCTCGATAACCCTATTGTTGTTAATTTATTACATGTTAATGAATTTGACGCTATTACTTATTTCAATAAAGAAAATTTTGAAGATCTGCTTAGGTGGCTTTTGCTTTTCAGCATACTAAATCTAAAACAAGGTAGCATGTTAAATGACGAAAAAAAGTTTCTTCAAGCAATTAAGAAATTAACAGCTGAGACGAATGAACTGATTAATGTTGCAGAACAAGCTGGTTATGACCTGAAAAAATTAAAGAAAGAAATTGACGTAGTAAGCAAATCCCAAAGCTTGAAAAATAAAAAGATCCGAAGTGGTAAAGCAGTTAAAAAAACAGCTAATAGGAAGACTAAAAATAAATAAAGGATAAAATATGATATTAAGAAATCTGCTTCCAATTTTGGTGGGATTAATATTAGGAATAAGCAGCTACTCCCAGCAGTACACAATTGAAAATGCTTTTCCCAATCTAAGTTTCAGCAATGCATTGTATCTTACAAATTCTAATGATGGGACAAACAGGATATTTATTGTTGAACAAAATGGTATCATAAAAGTTTTTCCAAATACGGCTGCAGCAACAAGCGCAAAAACTTTCTTAAATATTACAGATCGCGTTGCTTCTGGTGGCGAAATGGGGCTACTCGGTTTGGCTTTCCATCCCGATTATGAAAATAACGGTTACTTTTATGTGAACTATACCGCCAACAATCCGCGAAGGACTATCATATCCAGATTTCAGGTAACGAGTAATCCTGATTCAGCAGATAAAAACAGTGAGTTTGAAACACTTGTTTACAATCAACCGTACTCAAACCACAACGGAGGATGGATTGGCTTCGGACCGATGGATGGCTATCTTTACATCGCCGCCGGTGATGGAGGAAGCGGTGGTGATCCGGAAAATTATGCCCAAAGAATAAATACCTTACTTGGTAAAATTCTAAGAATTGATGTTGATGGTGGTACACCGTATGCTATACCATCGACAAATCCTTTTTTTGATAGTAGTGGAACTGTTAAAAAAGAAATTTTTGCCTGGGGATTAAGAAATCCCTGGCGCTGCAGCCACGATCCCATAACAGGATGGTTATGGGCCGGCGATGTTGGACAGAACAATTGGGAAGAAGTAGATGTAATCGAAAATGGAAAAAACTATGGCTGGCGTTGTTATGAAGGAACCCACGTTTATAATTCTTCAGGCTGCAACCTTCCTGATTCTCTATATATAGACCCAATTTGGGAATACAGTCACTCAGAGGGATTTTCAATCACCGGCGGTTATGTGTATCGGGGTCCCGGAGTTCCTTCTTTGCAGGGAAAATATATTTACGGCGATTATGGAACAAGGAAACTTTGGGCATTAACATACGATGGAATTAATCCAGCCAGTAACGAATTTATTCTGACTGTTCCGGGTTCTATTTCGTCATTCGGTGTGGATGAAGCACAGGAATTATATATAACTTCATTCAATGGAACAATTTATCGATTCACGCCAAAAATTACTTCAGCTGATGATGAAATAAATCCAACTGGCTATCGACTTGAACAAAACTTTCCTAATCCTTTTAATCCTGCTACAACAATAAAATTCAATATTCCAGAGGAAAGTAACATTCAGATAAAAATTTATAACTCCCTGGGTAAAGAAATTGATACAATTGCCGAAGGAATAACGGGACCGGGTGCTTACAGCAGAGAATGGAATGCTGAACAGTTCTCATCAGGAATATATTTTGTTAAAATGACAGCTGAATCACTTACATCAGATAATGTTTTTTTTGATACGATCAAAGTGGTCTTTTTGAAGTAGCATATGTTCAATATAGATATATTTAAATAAAAGGCGATCTTAGGATCGTCTTTTTTGTGGTAATTAAGTAGTTTGTTTGCGAAGTTTGGAAAGCAGATATTTAGTTTTTTCAAAAAGTAACAGGATAAACAAAATGCAGAAATTTCTTCAACTAGTCTTTTTTCTCTTGTCAGTAATTTTATGTTCATCAGGATTTGCCCAGGAATGGTCCAGTATCTTTGATAAACCTCACGAGTTGAACACAAAATACTGGCTGAGCAGGTTTCCACATTCATTCAGCCCGCTTACGTTCGAATATACACCAGCAACAGTTTCAGAATTCATAAATATTAATATTTCAAATGAATCTGCACCCCAAAATGAACCATCAGTGAAAATAAGCAGAAAAGATCCGAACAGAGTGGTTGCAGCCTGGAGAGATTTCAGAACAGGGGTTAATCCTCCTTTACGAAGAATCGGATACAGTTATTCAACAGATGGCGGAGAAACTTGGTCTGTGAGTGCACTTACACCACAAATCATTCCTGATGCACCTCTAAGTAGCGATCCTGTTGTAGTAGTTGATACTTCCGGCAATTTTTATATCATTACAGTTTCACTTAACGAAACAAACGCAAACGGGGAACTCTGGGTTTTTAAATCAACTGACCAGGGTGTAACCTTTAACCAGGTTTATGAAATGGCAAGCGGACCATGGTTTGAAGATAAAGAATGGGCAGCTACAGATCTGAATCCAGTCAGTCCTTTTGCTAATACAATTTATTGCAGCTGGACAAGATTTTCATTTGGGACAGAAATACTATTAATTCGCTCTACCGACGAAGGAATGACCTGGAATTCCCCTGTTCAAGTCAGTGATTTGGGCGGAGTTCAAGGTTCATTTCCTGCTGTAGGACCGAATGGTGAAGTCTATGTTATCTGGCTGGGATACAGCGGCTCAGGACAAATAATGTTTGATAAATCAACCGATGGTGGTTTAACTTTTGGTATTGATAAAGTCATCAGTAACTCACCTAATGCATGGTTTCCACATCTGGCGGTGGATTTAAGCAACGGACCGAATAATGGTTACATTTATGCAGTTTGGAACGATGAAAGAAATGGTGATGATGATGTTTTTCTAAGTTATTCAACCAACGATGGTGATACCTGGTCCTCTGCTTTACGTGTAAATAACGACCCGGTTGGAAATGGAAAACTTCAGTACTGGCCATCAATTGCGATAAGTGAATTAGGGGAAATAGTCATTCTTTATTATGATACAAGAAACACTCCGAACAATAATATAATTGAAGCGTATATTGCAAGATCTATTGATGGTGGAATAACCTTCACAAATGAGCTATTAAGCAGCGCTCCATCACCTACAAATATTCCAAACAGCGATGTTAGATTCGGTGATTACATAAATATTGATTTTTATGGGGGCAAAGCTGTTCCGGTTTGGACAGATGAACGTGCAGGTGGTTTCGATATGGATATTTATACAGCTATAGTTGATCAACTAATACCTGTGGAGTTAACGAGCTTTACAGGAAGAATTGTTAAAGGTAAAACTTTATTGGAATGGACTACTGCTACAGAAACAAATAATCTGGGTTTTGAAATTCTTCGTGCTACTCAAGTAGAGAGCAAAGAATGGACTACTATTGGATTTGTAAGCGGGAAAGGAACAACTTCAGAAACTCAATACTACAGTTATATTGATGACAGCAATAGTGGAAAATTATTTTACAGATTAAGACAGGTTGACTACAATGGGACTTATAATTATTCGGATATAATTGAGGTAAATGGAGTAACGGTATCTACAATACAGCTTGAACAGAATTATCCAAATCCATTCAACCCAACTACAACAATTAATTATCAAATAGGTAATGACGGATTTGCAAACTTAAAAGTGTTCAATTCCCTGGGAGAAGAAGTAGCTGAATTAGTAAACGAATTCCGGCAAGGAGGAAGCTATCAGGTAGTTTTTAATGCAACTGCACTCCCAACTGGAATTTATGCCTACCAGCTTTCTTCCGGAAATTATAAAGAGACTAAGAAAATGCTATTAATTAAATAGTAGCGATAAAATATGATTTCATTTAACAACCAGGCGAGCAGAAGCTCGCCTATTTTATTTCAGATACCTGTTCACCGCATCTGCACAATTTTCCCCATCGATAGCCGCGGATACTATTCCCCCTGCATAACCGGCACCTTCACCACAAGGAAATAAACCTTTTTGCTCTACATGCATAAATGTAATTTTATCTCTGGGAATCCTGATTGGTGAACTGGTTCTGGTTTCTGGAGCAACCATTATTGCATCTTCGGTTTTATATCCCTTCATCTTTTTATTAAATTCAATTAAAGCCTTTTTTAATCTCTCAACAACGAAATCCGGAAGTTGCTCATCAAGTCTGGAGGAAGTCAAACCAGGTATATAAGATGACTTTGGAAGAGTCTGTGAAAATTTCCCGAGAAGGAAATCGGTTGCTCTCTGTGCAGGTGCTGATTGTGAATTGTTTGCCAATCGAAATGCGTGCTTCTCAACTTTCTGTTGAAGCTTCAAACCTGAAAATGGAAGATCGCAGGAAAATTCTTTCCAATCGTTCTCATTAACTTCAACGACCAAACCTGAATTTGCAAAAAGCGAATCTCTTCTTGCCATAGACATTCCGTTAACAACGATCTCTCCTGGAGAAGTTGCGGTCGGTACAATTAGCCCGCCGGGACACATACAGAAAGTATAAATTCCCCTTCCATCAATTTTACATGAAAGACTATATACAGCTGCAGGAAGATTATCAGGCTTAACTTTTGTATGATATTGAATTTCATTAATGAGTGCTTGTGGATGTTCAATCCGTACTCCTAAAGCAAATGGTTTCGGTTCAATCTTTATTCCCTTACTATGCAGCAGGAAAAAAATATCACGGGCAGAATGACCCACGGCAAGAATAACAGCATCAGCAGAAATTTCATCACTATTATTTACAATTGCCCCGATAGTTTTATCTTTTCTTAAAATGAAATCTGTTAATTTGGAATTGAAATGTATTTCACCCCCGCAATTAATAATCGTATCCCGAATGGAAGCAACAATTTTCGGCAACTTGTTCGAGCCAATGTGTGGATGGGAATCGATCAATATATCTTTTTCAGCACCATGCTGAACGAAAAGCTCTAAAATTTTTTCTGCGTTACCTCTTTTCACTGCTCGTGTATACAGCTTTCCGTCGCTGTAAGTACCTGCTCCACCCTCACCAAAGCAATAATTAGAATCAGGATTTACAATATGATGCCGCTGCAATTCTCTTAAATCTCTTCTTCTTTGTCTGACATCTTTGCCACGCTCAATTACAATCGGTTTAATTCCTAACTCTATCAGTTTCAGTGAAGCAAACATGCCTGAGGGACCAAAGCCAACAACTAAAACCTTTTTATTTTCATCAACAGGTTTGTATTTGTAGTTTATTTTTTCCTGAATAGGGCTTTCATCAACGTATACATCAACCAATAATTTATAAACAGGTCTTTTTCTTGAATCAATAGAACTTCTTTTTATTTGAATTGATGATATATTTTCGGAATTAATCTCTAGTTTACGCGCAATTATTTTTTTGAAATAATTTGTATTGAACAGTTCTTCAGGCGGGATAGTTAATTCGATCCTTTTTTTCACTCCTGTCCCCTATTATGAGGAAAAGACTTTTAATTAATACAGGCTTTTTATATAACCACCATCAACTTGAATTGTGTTACCGGTTACATATGAAGCTTGTCTGGATGCCAGAAACAATGCAACGGCAGCTATTTCTTCAGGTCTTCCGAGCCGGTTCATCGGTATCTTCTTTGCCATCTCAGCTAAGATCTCTTCATGCGATTTACCCTTTTGCTTTGCTTCAATAACAGCAAGTTCGTACAGACGACGTGTTAATGTCATTCCAGGTGCAACATTATTTACTGTGATATTGTATTTAGCAACTTCATTACTTAAAGATTTTGCCATGCCTGTCAATCCAGCCCTTAATGAATTGGAAAGCACCAAATTATCAACCGGCTGTTTAACGGAAATCGAAGTGACATTTATTATTCTTCCCCATTGATTTCTCATCATATCGGGCAAGACTAATTTAGAGAATCTTATGGCGCTCATTAATACCTGATCATAGGCGTTATCCCAATCTTTTTCATCTAATTCCTGGAACATCCCTGTAACTGGACCACCGCAGTTGTTCACAAGTACATCAACGCTTCCAAACTGATCGAGGGCAGCTTTATAAGTATTTTCAATATCTTTATTTTTATTCAGATCGCAGACAGACCAGAATGGATCAAAACCAAATTTCGTTTTTATATCCTTTGCCGTCGAAAGCAGGTTATCCTTAGAACGGGAAGAGATGGCAACTTTGCATCCTTCTGCAGCAAAAGCTTCAGCAATTGCTTTTCCTATACCAAGACTTGATGCAGTGACTAATACAGATTTATTTTTTAATCCAGTATCCATATCAAATATTCACTTTAGCTCAATTGAATTATTAGGTGGAAGCTAAAATAAGTTTTTATCTGCAATTAATGAACTGCAGCATCCACTATTTCTGCGGTGTCCAGTGCAATTACTAATTCTTCATTTGTAGATATTCTGAAAACTTTTACTTTAGAGGATGTGCTGGAAATTAAATCTTCATTATTTTCATTTTTTAGATTATCCAATTTTACTCCAAGATATTCCATATCGCTGCAAACGTTCTCTCTAACCTCAAAAGCATTTTCACCTATACCTCCGGTAAATACAAGTGCATCCAGCCCACCCATTGCAGCTGCATAAGCTCCAATGTATTTTTTAATTCTATAACAGAATATTTCAAACGCATAGACGGATCTACGTTGTCCGTCTTTTACGGCGGCAAGAATTTCCCTCATATCACTACTCTCACCGCTTAAACCAATCAAACCGCTGTGCTTGTTTAGCATCGTACTTGCTTCATGAAGAGAAAGTCCTTCTTTGCCCATGATATAAAGAATTAATGAGGGATCAAGGTCACCGCTGCGTGTACCCATTAATAATCCTTCCAGTGGGGTAAAACCCATAGTAGTGTCAATAGACTGTCCATTTTTTATTGCGGCCATACTGCAGCCATTACCTAAATGTGCTGTAATTATTTTCAAATCAGTAATGACTTTTCCCATTTTTTCAGCAGCTTGCTGAGAGACATAAAGATGAGAGGTACCATGAAAACCATAACGTCTGATTTTATATTTTTTATATAGTTCATATGGAATTCCGTATAAATAAGATTTTGGTGGCATTTTAGCATGAAACGCAGTATCGAAAACACCAACCTGTGGTGTATCGGGGAGCAAACGGGTTACAGCCTGGATACCTTTAATATTTGGTGGATTATGCAGAGGAGCTAATTCAATGTTATCCTGTAGCACTTTTACTACATCGTCTGTTATTAAAACCGAAGCTGAAAAAGTCTCACCACCATGGACAACTCTGTGACCGACTGCCTCAATATCTTCCTTCTCATCAATTACACCGTGATTTTTGCTGAGCATAACACCTAAGACATATTCAACCGCCATTTTGTGATCGAGTATTTCACCGGCAATTTTGATGCTGTCACCATCATAGCGTGTATGTGAAAGAACAGCGCCTGTCATTCCGATACGTTCTACCATACCCTTAGCTAATGCAGCTGCTGATTCGGTATCTATAAACTGATATTTTATTGACGAACTTCCGCAGTTAAGAACGAGCACTTTCATTTCGTAATTTCAATTTTTATATGTAGGAGATTATTTAATTATGTTGCCGTTTTCATCGTACTTGTAAAAACCTTCACCACTTTTTTTACCCAGCTTACGTTCCCGTACAAGCTTCCTTAAAATTGGGCAGGCTCTGTATCGAGGCTCACCGAGTGTTTTCCATAGTGTTTCCATCCATGCCAGAACTTCATCCAAACCCATGCTATCTGCCATTTCCAGTGGACCCATCTGAAAATTGTATCCAAGTTTCATCGCGGTATCAATATCCTCGGCTGTTGCCACACCTTCCAATAATATATGCATAGCCTCATTTAAAAGTGGGACAATTGCTCTGGTAGTTACGAAACCCGGGTATTCATAAACTTCAACCGGAGTTTTCCCAATATTTGAGACAAATCTTTTTACCTTTGTGATTGTTTCATTTGACGTATGCAAACATTTTACGACTTCTACCACGGGAATTTTTGGAACAGGATGCAAAAAGTGCAATCCGATCATTTTATCGGGTCTGCTAGTTGTCTCGGATATTTTAGTTAAACTGAGAGTAGATGTGTTTGAAACAAAGATACAATCATCTTTTGCTATTTTATCGAGCCTGGAAAAAATATCTACTTTCAAATTAAAATCTTCATTTACTGCTTCAATAATTAGATCGCAATCGTCTACATTTTTAAAATTTGTTTCCCATGTTATTCTTCCGAGTATAGCTTTCTTATCAGAATTGGTCATGGCCCATCGCTTAATTTCCCTGTCAATCGTTTCCGATAGTTTCCTTTTGGCATCATTTAACTCATTTTCATTTTTTTCAATTATAAGTACTTCCATCCCGTTGGATGAAATTGTCTGTCCAATTCCCCGACCCATAACCCCTGCACCAACAATTGCTACATTATTTATATCATCGCGCAGCCCTGGTGATGAAGAAGGTCCAATCAAATCTTCAAGTTTTAATTTTTCTTCCTGCATTATTTATACCTTAAAAGTCCTTTTTTCTAAACAAAAAAATTGAAAAACCAATCATTAAAATTATAAATATTAATGAAGTTATAATAGGCTGATATTCGGTGACACTCCTTCCCGCTGCAAGATTAGCAGTTATAACACCTGTAAGTTCACTTGTTTTTGGGACGACATAATAGAGTCCATCAAGAAAAGCCTTTAAAACATCATTTTCCACTGCAGTTCTGAACTCTTTAAAATATGCAAAAAGTAACGGACTCAGTAAAATGAATATGAAATAAGCTGCCATCATGCCTAATATTGATCCTTTTGTTACCACCCCTGATAATACGATAATTGAGTACAGAACTGCAAAAGCAAATGTTATTGTTATGCTTACATAGAGAAATGAGAAATTCCAATAAGAAAATTTAATCGAGACAATTATCCAGGTTCCAATTACCAGGAATAAAATATTCACAAAAACAACTAAAATGCCCCCACAGAATTTCCCCAGCAGTAATTGATCCCTGGAAATAGGTTTAGAAAGCAATAAATCTATAGTTCCCTTTTCCATCATGTTCGGGACAAAGCTTGCACTTGAGAAAATGGCAAGCAGCAAGCATAAACCGGTAAGCGGATTGATAATCATGAATTGAATTGAAGCCACGACCTCACGCAGCACTCCTTTTGAACCGCTTTGATTTGCAATATCAACAAAAGTATCTATTCCTATTACACTAAAAACCAGAGTCAGACCAAGTAATGCAAGAATGGAAATAAATGCAAAAAACAAAAATACTTTTCTTGCCATTGCTTCTCTGAAAGTATATAAAGTAATCAACCAAATATTTTTAATCATAGACTTTCACTGTCGGCTTCGTTAATTAAAGAAATAAACATTTCTTCCAAAGTTGATTTTTGAAGTTCAATTTCCTGAATTAAAATCCCATTTTTTCTAAGATTATCAATCAGCAAATTCAGACTTTCCACATTATCAACTTTAACTGAAAGTGAACCATCTCTGTTTTTTGTCACAGAATTATTTTTGAAAACAGATTCCACGCTACTAATTTCTGTTTCAGATAGTCTGATTTTGTATTCTTCCTTCTTTTCAGTTAATTCCTTAACTGATCCTTCTCTAAGAAGTTTGCCTTTGTTCAAGATTCCTACTCTGTCTGTAATCATTTCTACTTCCGAAAGGAGATGGCTATTGAGCATAATAGTTTTTGATTTCGATTTAAGTTCGATTAAAATATCGCGGATTTCTTTTCTTCCGATCGGATCGACACCATCAGTTGGTTCATCAAGAAAAACAAGATCGGGGTCGTTAATAAGTGATTGCGCAAGACCAAGCCGTTGCATCATGCCCTTGGAATAAGTTTTTACTTTTGATTTCCCCCACTCAGATAACTTTACTGTTTCGAGCAACTCATCGATTTTAATTTCTAAGCTTTTACCACTCATTCCACTGAGCCTTCCAAAAAACCTTAGCACGTCTCTTCCTTTTAAATAGGAGGGATACTTGTGATTTTCCGGAAGATAACCAATTCTCTTTTTCACTGTATAATTTAAAATCGGTTCATTCAGCAAAAGCCCTGATCCGAAGGTAGGATACGTTATTCCCAAAAGAAGCTTTACAAAAGTAGTTTTACCTGCGCCGTTGGGTCCTAACAAACCGAAGATTGTACCCGGTGGTATTTTAATTGAAACATCAGACAAGGCATTTACTTTCTTTTTCCCAAAAGAAGTTGAATAAATTTTTGAAAGTGAATTTGTCTCTATTGCAAACATTTATAATTAATAATCAGTTAAATATGGATATTAAAATTACATATTCTGCAGTCAATACGGTAGGACGTTTTGATAAAATGAAAATAAAAAGGGATGTTTGGTACATCCCTTTATGCACAACAATTATTTCACTAATAAAATCTTTTTCATCTCATGGTAATTTGAATTGCCGCTGGTTTCTGTCACTTCAAATGAATAAAAGTAGACTCCAGACGGAAATTTATCCCCATTCCAAACCACTTTATGTGTTCCGGCATTTCGAGTTTCAGATAATAAGTTTTCAATTACTTCTCCAATTGAATTATATATCAATATTTTTACTCTGCTTTCACCAGGAAGAGTATATTCAATTGTAGTAGTTGGATTAAATGGGTTTGGATAATTCTGTGATACAGAAATTTTATCAGGTATTAAACTTACTTCAACGGCTACCTGTATAGTATAATCGAATGTTCCGTCATAATCAATCTGCTTCAATCTGTAAAGAACCCCTCCCTCATAGGGGAGCAATGAAAAATCGTCATTGAAATTGTATGCCTGTGGTTCAGTTGTGGTTCCATTTCCTTCAACAAAACCAATAGTCTGCCATTCTTGATTTTTGAATTTCCTTTCTACTTCAAAGCCTAGGTTGTTGGTTTCAGTCTCAGTTATCCAATTTAATGTAACCGAATTTCTTCCAACTTCAGCAGTAAATGATGAAAGTTCAACTGGAATAGTCAGATCAATAAAGGCTTCAAAAACACCTCTGCCGTGTGTGCCTGCTCTCATCATTTGGTTCGATGGTGAATAATCTATGTGAAGAATAACGGTGTTGGGTAATCCGTTTGATAATTCAAGCCAGCTTGTACCATCATCCTGGGTTAAGAATACACCGATATCTGTTGCAACAAAATATGTGTTTGGATTGATCATATCATCCGTATAAATGAAAGCATCATTCACAGGAGAGTCAGGAAGATTACCGTTAATGCTGAACCAGCTTGTTCCCTGGTTTGTAGTTTTATAGACCTTATCTGTACCAAAACCGGAAAATGTAATTAGTGCAATATTTTCATCATTCGGATGCACATATACCGAAGTGATTGTTCTTCCCGGCAAACCGCTGGTTTTATTATTCCAGGTAACACCACCGTCATTTGAAAGAAATATTTGACTGCCAGTTGTAGCGAACATTACAGAAGGATTGGACTTGCTTATTGCCATTTCACGAACAGCATTTGAACCATTTACGTTTCCTGAAACTGCTGTCCAGGAACCTCCGTTGTTAGTTGAAATATAAACTCTTTGTCTTGCCACAAAAAAAGTTCCCGAAATTGTCGGATGTTCAATAATGGGTGCAACCCATGTAGCATTTTCACCTGTATTTATTCCACTTGTTGCCTGCCCCCAGCTTCCACCACCGTTTGTAGTACGGAACAAGCCACCGTTTTGTGTTTCTCCAATTATAAAATCAGAATCAAAATGATTAAACGCAACTTCACCCCCATCGCCGCTGTAGGCTGCCGCCCAGTTAAGTGTAGAAAATGTTTGCTGTGTACCGTTATCCTGTGTGCCACCCAATATCCTGCCCGGATCAAATGGGCTTGCCTTAATTCTATAAAATTGGGTAAGAGTTAAATTCTGATTCATATTAGTGAAACTGTTTCCATTATTTGTTGTCTTCCAGATTCCGCCATCGTTGCAAACCATAAACGTATTTTGATCAGTTGGATGAAAGAATAAAAAATGCTGATCGACATGAACGTATCCGCCTGAATAGCCATTTGTGATATTCACAAATGAATTTCCATCAGTCGTGCGGAAAACATCAATTGTGCCTACGTAAGCGTTATTTGGATTCCAGGGATTAACTCTGCAATACAAATCGTACCACGCCTGTCCGTCAAGGCTCTGAAAATTAGAAGATGTTGTAAGCTGCGTCCAGTTACTACCGAAATCAGTTGACTTATACAAACGTACTTCACTGCTTTGATAAGCTGAAGCGTACATTACATTTGGAGAAGTAAGACACAGATCAAAATGATTCCGTGTTCCCAATGTAATTCCGGTTCCAAATGAGGAAAAGGAAACTCCACCATCAGTTGATCTTCTTAAACCTGTGCCCGACCCAATGGCGAAAGCTGTATCGCCGGTAGGAGAAAACACTACATCATCACATCTTCCCGCGACCAATAAACTCCAACTTGATCCGTAGTCTGTACTTTTATACAATCCGGCATTTCCTAGTGCAGCGAGCAGCTCGCTGGAATGATTCGGTCGAATTTTTATCCTTGAAAAATAAGTTGAATTCGGGAGACCATTTGTAATGTGTGTCCATGTGGCACCAGCATCAGTTGATTTTAAAAGCCCCCTTCCGTACCAAGATGCACCGCTATATGTAGCTTCACCTGTTCCTGCATAGATTATATTTGGATTAGCATTGTCAATAACAATTGAACCCATTGATAATGATTCTTCATAATCAGTTAAAGGTGCCCAATTAATTCCGCCGTCAGCAGATTTCCAGACGCCTCCATTTGCCGGACCGATATAAATTATATCCGGATCGGTTGGATGATATGCCCCCGTAACAACTCTCGATGAAATATTACCGTAACTGAAATAATAACCCGGTGTGGGACCCAAACTCACCCAGTTAATGTCAGGCATTGATTCAGAATTTTGCTGTCTTAATAAATTCCGTTGTTCAAGAGCATTTGCATAAGCAGTTTCGGGTATTGTTTCGTATGGAAAAGCCCTCTGTTCAAAGAACCATCTTTCCCGAATAAATGGTTTTGTCCCTTTTATTTCTTCAGGGGCATTTGAATAAACTGAGTTCTCAATTAATACATCCGTATAATTGATTTGAGAATAATTAGTGTTTGATATTATAAAAATCATTATTAATAGCAGAAAACTCTTCATTAAACTTCCTTTCAAATATTATAAATTGTAACTGAGGCTTTTGGAATATTTAAATAATTACCGTAAAAGTGGAATGCAAAATTGGATATATTTTTAATATTTTGCGTTAAAGATAAACTTGTATAATAAATAAAACAACTAATTTAGTGTTTCATTTTGAACGTCGCACAAAAAATATTAAAAGAATATTTTAATTACGATAGCTTTAGATCCGAGCAGGAGGAAATAATTGATTCGATTTTAAGTTCAAAGTCCGTGATTGCAATTTTACCCACCGGGGCTGGAAAATCTATTTGTTATCAAGTCCCTGCAATACTCTCCGATAATTTTTCAATAATAATTTCACCCTTAATTGCTCTCATGAAGGATCAGGTTGACAGCCTGAATAAAAAAAGGGAAATTGCTGCTTTTATCAACAGTACAATGAGTTTTCAGGAATCTGAAGAAGCCCTAAATAAAATAGCTTTCGGCAAAATAAAACTACTATACCTGGCGCCAGAAAAATTGGAAAGTTTAAAGTTTGCAGACAGGATAAAGAAATTAAAACCGACGTACTTGTTTGTGGATGAAGCACATTGCATAAGCGAATGGGGGCACAACTTTAGACCTAGTTATTTAAAAATAAAAGAATTTATAAACTACGTGTCGATTAAAAAAATTGCTGCATTTACGGCAACTGCGACACCGGAAGTCGTTAAGGATATTAAAGAACAATTGGAATTAAGGGAACCGAAAATATATGTCCGCGGTTTTGAAAGATATAATCTTCATCTAAATTCAGTTGTGATAAAAAATAAAAAGAAAAAATGCATAGAACTTTTAAGAAAGATTAATGGTCCTGCAATTATTTATACTTCATCCAGAAAAAAATCCGAAGAAGTAGCAGAATATTTGACAATAAACGGATTCCCCTGCGCTTATTATCATGCCGGTTTACCCTCTGCCGAACGAAGACGATTACAGGAAGAATTTATGAATGGAGAGTTGGAAATAATTGCGGCAACAAATGCATTTGGAATGGGTATTGACAAAAAAAATATTCGACTAGTTATTCATTACAACATACCTGGTTCTATTGAAAATTATTACCAGGAAATCGGGCGCGCGGGTAGAGACGATGAAAGTTCCTTTTGTTTTCTACTTTATGATGAAAATGATTTAAGAATTCAGAATTATTTTATTTCTACATCTCATCCGAATAAAGAATTAATAAAAAATATTTATAAAGCCGTTTGCGATTACAACAGAATTGCTGTTGGAAGCATACCGGAAAAAGAGTTAATAGTTGAACAAGAATATATCGCGAATTACACGCAAACAAAACTCAGCAAAGGATTACTTCACACCTCATTAAAATATCTTGAAAATGCCGGCTATTTAACCCGGATTTCGGAATTTGATAAAAAAGATTCTATTCAGGTAATTGTAAGTAAAGAAAAGCTAAAACAATATTTGACCTCTACCAGTAACGAAGAGCTGAAAAATACCTTATTATTACTGCTTCAAGAATTTGGTAGCCGGATTTTTCAGTCTCCAATTAAAATATTTATGAAAAATTTAAGTCTGAATCTTGCAATTCCTGAATATGAACTTATGGATATGTTTATTGTCCTCGATAACCTGGGAATTATTTCTTTCAATCAATCGGTTCCAAAAGAAACCATAAAACTAACAACTGCGCGTGTTGCAGCGGATAGACTGGTTCTGAATTATAAATCTATAAATGAGAGCTACTTAAACTCCAGACGAAAACTTGATAAAATTGTGGAATATGTTTTTACACAGGATTGCAGATTTAAATATATTCTAAATTATTTTGGCGAGAACCTTGATAGATACAAATGCAGCAAATGTGATAATTGTGTTACTACAAATAAAATTTCAGATTCTACATTTGAATATATTTCAGATGCAATAAAGAACACTCTCCTCGAATTGAACATAGAAATCTCTGAGAAATCATTGATTCAAATATTAAAAGGTGAACAGATCAAAGAGAGCTTAAAAAAATTCGATTATTTTGGCGCCTGTAGGAATTTCAGTCCCACCGAGATCAAAATTGTAATTCAGCAATTAGTATCAAAAAAAGAGGTAAGCAAAAGAATCAGCGGTGAAAACTATATCAGCATAAACCAAGATCTGCGTAAAGAGGTTGAATTTAAAGAATCCAGTTTAGGAAATAATATGAGAGAGAATTACGACAGGGATCTTTATTTATTCAATTTATTGCGGGAAGTCAGAAAAAAGGCAGCCGAAAGATTTCTTCAATCTGCATATCTTATTTGTCCGGATAATGTTCTCCGTGATATTGTTAGAAAAAAACCCCTTAGTAAGAGCGATATTTTGAGTATAACCGGATTTAACAACAGGATGCTGAACAAGGTAGGTAATGAATTTATTGAGGTAATTAGAAATTATTTGAATGATCAGAAAAACAAAAAAACAGATGAAAAAAAACCATCATTACCACAGAATATTATACAAACTCAAAAACTTATGAAAAAAAAATATACTCTTAAAGAAATTGCCGAAACATTAAAACTCTCGGAAGCTGTTGTATCCATGCAAATAGAGACCATTATAGAATACAGTCCTTTTGCTGACATAAATCACCTTTTTAGCAAGGAAAATTACAAACTAATAATAACTGAAGTGAAAAAAGGATATGAAAATCTTAAAGAGTTAAAGGAAAGACTACCTTCAAAAATTACCTACCCGCAAATCAGAATAGCAGTGGCAAAGCACAAATTTAGTTCACGGCTTCTTGCTTAAGTTTTTCAACGTATGCTGTTGCCTTGCTGAAAAAATCCTCCCATTTTTCAGGAGATGAGTTGTAATAATCAATAGTGTGTTGATAATTTTCCGCGGTAATGCCATGCGCTTTAAAAACAACCGCACTAATAGAATCAACGGGGAACTGATATGACGAAGTTGTATCCTGAACTAATAATAAATCAACATAGACTTTTATGAATTTTTCTTCCTCGATAACCTTGTGATCATCGCAACTGAAGAATATCATTACAGAAAAAATAGGAAAGAGTATAAATTTGAAGAGTTTTTTACTCACAATTAGTTCATCTTTTTGCTTGCTTCAAAGAGAATTTTCTTTTCTTTTTCAGTAAGATTTTGATAGCCAGATTGACTTATCTTATCTAAGATTTTGTCTATCTGTTCCTGTGTAATTTGCTCTTCGTCTTTTTTATCATTTAAGTCATAATATTTTGCATCCTGAATATCATGACTTCTTTTTTTAAATTTTTCTGATAAGCTGCTGAAGGGATTATCAAATTGTCTACCAGAACCGGAGTATGTTCTGTTGAGCATTCGCTTGAGGGGAACATCGATTCTTTTATCTAACATTATAAAAATAAATCCCGCAATTGCACCACCAAGATGTGCAAGATGAGCAACATTGCCCGGTCCTCCCATTGACATAACGCCGAGAATGATTAAAAATCCTACCAAATATTTGACTTTTACCGGAAACAGGAAATAGAGATACACACTTCTATCGGGAAACATTAAAGCAAATGCTATAAGCACACCATAAATTGCTCCAGATGCACCAATTGTGGGACCAACAACGGGATCAATCAATGGTGAAATGAAGAGCTGAACCAGGCCTGCAAACACGCCACAAGTTAAATAGAAGATTAAGAATTTTTTCGATCCCCAAATATTTTCAATTTCCATTCCGAACATCCAAAGACCAAAAAACATGTTAAAGAAGATATGCCAAAAATCTCCGTGGAGAAATTGATATGTAATCAACTGCCAGGGGTAGAAATTCCAAACGATTGGTTCACCCGCCATTCTTCCTACAACCATACCATCGACGGGAATCAGAGCGAAGTATTTTGTAATTATCTCATGAAGTGTAAAACCATCACCTAGAATAAAACTATTCCCCAGTATCTGCAGAAAAAACACCGCAGCATTGATGATTAAAAGATTTTTAATCACCGGTGGAAAAACACTAAATCTTCCAAATGGTCTGTACTGGTTATTCAATTCTAATTCTCAATTAAATTATGTATCTGTAAGTGCTGTAACACCCGGTAAAGTTTTGCCTTCTAAAAATTCAAGAGACGCCCCTCCTCCGGTCGAAACATGAGAAACCTTTTTTTCCAATTCTGCTTTGCTAATTGCCGCAGCAGAATCACCTCCGCCAATTACAGTTACAGCACCGCTTTCAGTTACCTTGGCAAGCATTTTAGCAATTTCAAATGTTCCTTTTGCAAAATTTTCCATTTCAAAAACCCCCATTGGTCCATTCCAGACAATTGTTTTAGAGTTAAGTACTTCTTTGGAAAACAATTTAATCGTTTCAGGGCCTATATCCAATCCCATTTTGTCAGCAGGGATATTATCCACACTAACGGTTATGGAGGGTGAATCATTTTTGAACTCGTCAGCAGCAACGACATCAACTGGCAGTAAAAATTTAACATTTGATGAATTTAACTTCTCCAAAAGCTGTTTTGCTAAATCGAGTTTTTCTTCCTCCAAAAGTGATTTACCAATTTCTTTTCCCTGAGCTTTAAAAAATGTAAAAGCCATTCCCCCGCCAATAATCAGAGTATCAACTTTATCTAGAAGATTAGTTATTACATCAATTTTGCCTGAAATTTTTGCTCCGCCCAGAATTGCACAATATGGCCGATCAGGACTGGCAAGAGCTGTATCTAAATAGTCTAATTCCTTCTGCATCAAATACCCGGCTGCACTGATTTTTATAAATTTTGTAACTCCTTCAGTTGAAGCGTGTGCCCTGTGAGCGCTTCCAAAAGCATCATTAATGTATACATCTCCCAGCCTTGCAAGATTTTTTGCAAAACCTGCATCATTCTTCTCTTCTTCTTTATGAAAACGAAGGTTTTCAAGTAATACAACATCGCCAGTTTTCATATCGTTCACTACTTTTTCTGTTTCCGAACCAATACAGTCCGGAGCCAGTTTTACTTCTTTACCTAATAATTCACTCAACTTTTTAGCAACAGGTTTTAAGCTGAATTCAGGTTTCCTCTCACCTTTGGGTCTCCCCAAATGGCTCATTAAAACTACTTTCCCACCTGAATCGATTATTTTCTTAATTGTCGGAAGCGATTCAACAATTCTAATGTCGTTGGTAATATTTAAGTTCTTATCCAATGGAACATTAAAATCTACCCGAACGAGAACTCTTTTATTCTTTAAATCAACTTTATCAATTGAAAGCTTTTTCATTTCAGTCTTTTTTAGTTTAGAATATGGGATATGACAGATCTTCAGAATCTGTCATATCTTAAATTAATTACGAAACCATTTTCATTAAATCAACCACTCTGCAAGAGTAACCGAATTCATTATCGTACCAACCAACAACTTTAACAAGATTTCCATTAGCCATAGTCGAAAGCGCATCAAAAATATTTGAATGCGGGTTACCTACTATATCCGCAGAAACGATTGGGTCTTCTGTATATTCCAAAATTCCTTTTAATGATCCTTGCGCAGCTTTTTTAAAAGCCGCATTAATTTCTTCAACTGTGACTTCTTTCTTTAAAGTTGCGACAAGATCTGTAATTGAACCATCGGGTGTAGGAACTCTTAAAGCAAAACCATCCAGCATTCCTTTTAATTCGGGAATTACCTTTCCAACTGCTTTTGCCGCACCTGTTGTTGTAGGAATAATAGATACTGCAGCAGAGCGTGCTCTTCTCAAATCTTTATGTGGCAAATCTAATAACCTCTGATCGTTCGTGTAAGCGTGAACTGTTGTCATAAAACCTTTTTGAAGTCCGAATGCATCGTTCAAAACTTTTACCATGGGAGCAAGACAGTTAGTAGTACAAGATGCATTTGAAATGACTTTTTCATTTCCGGTAAGTACATCTTCATTAACTCCGAGAACCACCATTGCATCTATTTCACCTTTTGGAGGAACAGTAAGAATAACTTTTTTTGAACCTGCGGTAATATGCTTCATACAGCTTTCCTTATCGCGAAATACCCCAGTAGATTCAATCACGACATCAACACCTTGCCAGTTTAATTTTGCCGGGTCTTTTTCAGCTGTTATTTTCATTTTATCACCATTTACAATCAGACTATTTCCTTCAACTTTTACATCCCCTTTGAACTTTCCATGTACTGAATCATATTTTAATAAATGCCCGAGTGTGGCAGCATCGGTAAGATCATTTATACCCACAAAATCGAAGCCTCCTAATTCCAAGCATCTTCTAAAAACAAGCCTTCCTATTCTGCCAAAACCATTAATTCCTACTTTTATTGCCATAATTATCTCCTTGGATTTAAATTATAAGAATTGCAAAAATAATGTCGCTAAAGTTAAATAAAGGGTTAAGCATTTTCAATTTAATAATACGGTTAAATGCAATTCATCACATATCTTTTACAGTAATTGAACAGAACCAAATTAATTGTTGATTTGGCAAATAGTTAATATCCAATTCATTATATTTGCAAAAATTCTTGCATAAAACTAAAACAGAAAGAGGTTAAAAATGATATCAAAAAAAATGCTTGATGCTCTTAATAATCATCTTAACGAAGAATTTTACTCGTCCTATCTTTATTTATCTATGGCAGCGTATTTTGAAGATAAAAACCTAAATGGATTTGCAAGCTGGTTTAAGCTGCAGGCACAGGAAGAGTGGGCACACGGAATGAAATTTTATGATTTTATAAATCAAACTGGAGGGAAAGTAACACTTAAGGCTATCAAAGCGCCAAAGACAACTTGGAAATCAATTTTGGACGTGTTCAAAGAGACACTTTCACATGAAAAGCACATCACCGGTTTGATTAATAAATTAGTAGGGCAGGCAATGCAGGCAAAAGATTATGCCGCAAATAATTTTCTGCAGTGGTTTGTTAACGAGCAGGTTGAAGAAGAGGCAACAGTTGAAGAAATATTAAATAAGCTTGAATTAATTGGTGACGCAAAGAGTGGCTTGTTTATGTTGGATAGAGAGCTTGGTTTTCGAAAACCTGAATAGTGTATTGAATTAAAATTCCAATAAAAATCCTCTTCATTTGAAGGGGATTTTTTAATTAATTCTTTAAATCTGCAAGAGGATACGCAGTTTCTCTCATTGAGTGGACTTTATTGGCAACCGGCAGGCTGATTTCTTTACTAACTCTGGTTTCAAAGTAGTCACGAAATCTTTCAACCATAAACTTAACAGGCCAGGCAGCAGCTTCACCAAGAGCACAGATTGTGTTCCCTTCGATCTGGTTTGCTACTGTAATAAGCAAATCTAAATCACCCGTAGTACCTTTACCGTCGATGATCCTTTTAAGAATTTTTTCAAGCCAGCCTGTTCCTTCGCGGCAGGGAGTACATTGACCGCAGCTTTCGTGGTGATAGAAGTGTGCTATTCTTGCTAAAACCTTTACCAGATCAGTATCTTCATCCATTACAATTACACCACCGGTACCAATTGCAGAGCCAACTTCCTTCAACGACTCTGCATCCATCTTTACGCCTTCAAGCTTATCCCCTCTTATCGGTGGCATAGATGTCCCGCCGGGAATAACACACAAAATCTTTTTATCATTAGGAACTCCGCCCGCATATTTATAAATAATATCCGTTAACAAAGTCCCTGTCGGCAGTTCATAAACTCCCGGTTTATTCACATGTCCGCTTACTCCAAATAATAATGTGCCCGGATGTTTCGGATGACCGATCTTCGAAAACCACTCCCAGCCGTTTTCAATTATCTTCGGAACGTTCGCAATTGTTTCAACATTGTTTATTGTGGTAGGACAGCCCCACAGCCCGTTTTGTGCCGGGAAAGGAGGCTTAACCCTTGGATATCCCCGTTTTCCTTCCAGTGAATTCATTAGGGATGATTCCTCACCACAAATATAAGCACCGGCACCTTTGTGAATATAAATATCGCATTGAAAATCTGTACCGAAAGTCTCCTTCATTTTTTCGCCGAGATATCCTTTATCATAAGCATCATCAATTGCTTTCTGCAATAACCGAATCCATTTGTGATATTCTCCGCGGATATAAACATAAGCTGTTTTTGCACCAATTGCGTAACAGGTAATTATTGTACCTTCGATCATCTGGTGAGGATTGAACTCAAATATTTGTCTGTCTTTAAAGGACCCCGGTTCACTTTCATCGCCGTTAACACAGAGATATTTCGGCTTTTCGCTTGTTTTCGGCATAAAGCTCCACTTCAGTCCTGCCAAAAATGCAGCTCCGCCTCTTCCTCTTAACCCGGATTTTTTTACCTGATCGATTATATCATCGGGAGATTGCCCAAATGCTTTTTTTGCAGCTTTATATCCGCCGTTAGAAACATACACATCAATTAAGTGTAAATCTTCTATGTCGGGAAGGAGAATTTTTTCCATATTAGCAGAGTCCCCTAAATCCCCCTAAGGGGGACTTTAAAGAATAAACATTTTCAATTTTACTAAGCATAAAAATCTTCAAGCAATAATAGTAAGTTTAATAATTAAACTTCCTTTCCTCAGGAGAGAGCTGAGGTAAGGCTTTTTAGAATTTCCTCAACCTTTTCCATAGTTAAATTTTCATAGTAATCTTCATTCACAGCAATCATAGGAGCAGTGCCGCAGCTACCCATACATTCAACTTCTTCTAAAGAAAAGTTTTGATCTTCTGTAACACCCAAATGTTCAACGCCAATTTTGTCTTTTATCTGATTCCAGATTTCGTAACCACCACGAAGCATACACGAAACATTTGTACACACCTGTATATGATATTTCCCCATCGGTTTCTGATGATACATTGTATAGAAAGTTACTACTCCCAAAACCTCTTCCGCTGTTATTCCTAAAACGTCAGCAACTTCTCTTATAACTTCGTTTGAAATAAAACCATTCTGCTCTTGAGCCAGATATAATGCAGCCATAACAGCAGGTTTTCTGTTAGGATACTTTTTTGTTTCCTGCTCAACACGATTCAGATTTTGTTCTGTAAACTTAAATTCCATTATGAGAAGTTAATGTTAAAGTTTAAGTTTAAGTTAAAATATGAGTGATACATTTTCCTTTTTATCACTTTCGGAATTAATAACATTGTAGTTAAATTCTTTTTCATAAACTCTGCCAGATGTACTTCTTATTAAGCCTGTTAACATTGAGACTATTTCTAATAAAAAACTTTTCCCTTTTTTACATAGTTCCGCACTAATTTGTTTTCTTCTAATTAGCACATCTAAACAAGCCGCACATTCAAGTGCTGAACTGCGTGCAATATCATAATATCGACATTTATCTTTCGAAGTATATTTACCGGTTCCTTCAGCAATATTTAATGGAATAGATGTTGCCGCTCTGTCTGACTGATCCAAAACATTAAGTTTAATATGACCGGATGATGGTATTTCATTAATGAATTCAATAAAATCTAAAGCTTTATTATAAACATTTAATTTTTCGTGACTGAAATCCAATTCAATCCTTCAACTTACACTTAAACTTGAACTCATTTATCCGCTTCCCCCATAATAGGATCTATACTGCCGATAATTGCAACCACATCTGATATCATCTGTCCAACGACAAGTTTAGGAAGTACCTGAATATTATTAAACGACGGAGAGCGAATTTTACATTTCCAGGGTCTGCCTCCACCTTTACTGACGAGATAGAAACCAAGCTCTCCCTTTGAACCTTCAATTGCATGATATATTTCACCTTCTGGAGGATTGATCCCAAAGTTAACAATCATAAAATCGTGGATCAGCTCTTCCATTTTCGTATATACTTCATCTTTATGCGGCAGAACTTTTTTAGGTTGATTAGCAAGCACTTCACCTTGCGGCATTTTCTCCAAGACCTGTTTTACAATTTTTGCACTCTCCCGGCATTCATCCAGTCGTAAGAAATAACGTGCGAGGCAATCACCTTCGGAGTAAGTTACCACATTAAAATCTACTTCATTATAACATAAATACGGAGCATTTACCCGCAAATCGAAATTAACTCCGCAAGCACGAAGGTTCGGACCAGAAAATCCTAGATTAATTGCATCCTCTTTTGAAATCGCTCCAATTCCGTCGACACGCTGAACAAAAATTCTGTTTGCATTAACCAATTTTTCGCACTCTTCCAGATTAGGTTCAAACTGATCGACAAACCATTTTGCTTTTTCCAGGGCTTCGGGCTGTGCATCGTTTGCCACTCCGCCAATTCTTGTAAAACTATTTGTAAACCTTGCGCCACAAAGAATATCCCAGATATCCAGAATTTTTTCACGTTCACGCAAGGTCCATAAAAAGATTGTAAGTGCTCCAACGTCCATTGCAAATGAACCGATAGCAACCAAATGAGAAGCAATTCGTGCAAGTTCTGCAATCATCATTCTAATGTATTGAGCCCTTTTAGGAGCTTCAATTCCTGCAAGTTTTTCGACTGCCAATACCCATGCAACGTTGTTTGCCATTGGGGAAATATAATCCAAACGGTCGGTATGTGGAATATATTCATAGTAGGTCATGTTCTCTGCCATTTTTTCGTAGCCCCGATGCAGATAGCCTAGATCAGGAACGCAAGCAACAATCTTTTCACCGTCTAATCTCAAAAGTAATCGAAGAACACCATGGGTAGCAGGATGCTGCGGACCCATGTTAAGAATCATTTCATTTTCAAGCGCATCATCAAATGTGTAGTCAGTTTTAGCATCCAACAATGCTTGTAAAATTTTAGGGTGTACTTCTTTTTCTAATTGATCCATAAATTTATTTTTTTGGTAACGGGAGTGAGCCCGGTATACCCATTAATGGAAAATCTTTTCTTAAAGGATGATATTCGAATTCCTCCGGCATATACATTCTTCTTAAATCAGGATGATTATTGAATTTAATCCCATACATATCGTAAGTTTCACGTTCATGCCAGTTTGCAGAGCCCCAGACAGAGCTCACTGAATCAATTGCACAGTTACCTTCATCGACGTCCGATTTTAATCTTAGTCTAAAATTATTCTTTAAGGAAAAAATATTGTAAACAACCGTAAACCTGTTTTTTCTTTTTGCCCAATCAACTGCAGTAACATCAGAGCAGTAATAAAACTGCAAATCGTCATCTTCCTTTAAATATTTACAAACGTCAACCACATTTTTCTTATCAAACTTTATCGTCAGCTCATCTTTATAATCCGATATATGAAAAGTAATATCGGGAAATTTTTCTTTCAGCTTTTGGGGAACGAGTTCTTTAAGATTCATATGATTTAATTATTCTGTATTACGTTCAGCTCGGGCAGGTTTTTAAATTCTGCAGCTTTTGTTTTACCAATTTTATCCTGAATCTTCATTAAAGCATACAGAAGATTGTCAGGGCGGGGCGGACAGCCTGCAAGATAAATATCAACAGGTAAGAACTGATCTATTCCCTGAACCACAGAATAAGAACGGTACATTCCTCCTGAAGAGGTGCAGGCACCCATTGCAATTACCCATTTAGGATCGGGCATCTGATCAAATATTTTTTTTACTACCGGAGCCATTTTATAGGTAACGGTTCCGGCAACAATCATCAAATCGCATTGGCGTGGAGTAAAGCGCATAACCTCTGAACCGAATCTTGCGATATCGTACTTAGGATCGCCAACAGCCATCATTTCAATTGCACAGCAGGATATTCCCATCGGCATAGGCCAAACAGAATTTTTACGGGCCCAGCCAATAATGGCATCCAGCTTTGTCGCAATAAATCCGCTTTCTTTTATATATGATTCTAATCCCACTTAAATCCACCTTTCTTAAACGCGTATAAATAACCTAATTCAAGTACTACTAAAAATATAAACATAGAAATGAACACAGAAATTCCATATTCGCCGAATAATCTTTTAAATTCTACAGCCCAGGGATAAATAAAAATCACCTCAAGATCAAAAATGATAAAAAACATCGCTACCAAATAGTATTTAATAGAGATTCTTTCACGCACAGTTCCAACCGGTTTCATGCCGCTTTCGTAGGTTGAGGTTTTTTCACTGTTTGGTCTTTGCGGACCGAAGAGTTTGGAAGAAAAAACCACCGCACCGGCAAAACCCGCCGCAATTAACAGCACTATAAAAACAGGGATATATTCTTCGATCATTCTAAAAAAAATAATAATTGAGGCTAAAATTATCCAAATCCTTGCCGATTGTCAATTTAAAGTTTCATCCTATTGTGACTAAATTGTAATTAATTTTGCTGAAGAACCTTGTACAGCACAGCAGGGGGAGTTTCAAAATAAACAACAGCTTTTAGCCCCGGATGGTTTTGCTTAGGATTTAATAAAAATTGGAACTGCCTGCGCATTGCAGCTTCAATTGTACTGAAATAGAGATAGTCCACTTCATGTTCCCTTAATTTTGTAATGAATTCTTCGTAGCTCTCTGCCATTGGCAAAAGCTTAAATTTCATATCCAGGTAATATGCAACGTGTGCTTTGCGCGCAGCAATTTTTTTCCCCTTTTCTTCATCAGGGATGTTTTGATTGTACCATTTTTGCAGGACCAATAATTCTTTTGGTCCGGAATTTATATTGATACTATTGAACGAATATGATTTAATAAAGGTAAAAATTATTAAAGCAGATACAAGCAATAATCCAAATTTTTGTGGAACATATTTTCGCACTTTAAATTTTTCAGAAAAGAAAGGATAAAAAGCAATAACCGCATAAAACGGAATAAGGAAAAGTGAAAATCTTTCACTGTAAAAAATAAGCAGCAGTAATCCGAAGAAAAAAATATTGATTATGTAATAACCAATTTCCCTGCTCTTCCAATTTTTGAATGGATTACGTATGATTAAAAATAACAATCCGAGAATAACAAACACACCAATGTGCCAGCCCATCAGTTTTTCCATATCATTTGTAAAATGATCTCCGATGTTATTCACGACAGTAGTTGCAAAAACATCCGGGTTTTCAAAAACTACATCTTTCAGAGATGTTATTTTACTGCTTTCTTTAAACCAAAATTCATCCCAGGCAATTTTGCCTTTTCCATGCATCTCATAGGCAATGTTTTTGTAATTCTCGTTGTAAAAGAATGAGCCCTTTTCGGACAGAGTATAAAACCCCCACGGTGAAATTGTCAATATAAACACAGCAATAAAAATAGTTGTTGCTTTCAGTCTTTTAAGCCATGATACATTCCAGTAGTTAACGAAGAGAATAACAATAACAAAACTGAACAGAAACAAGCCGTTGTACCGTGTCAAATATGAAAGTCCGCCGAACAGTCCCGCTAAAATTATCTGTTTTACTCTTAATTGTTCATCTTTTAAGAAGTAGAAAATAGTGAGTGCAGCTAAAGCATTAAAAAACATATCGGTTCCGGCACTGTATGAGTACTGAACAAAAACAGGATTTACGGCAAGAAGAATGGTAACAAAGAATGCAGTATTAGGGGAAGTTATTCTTTTTATGAATTCAAAAGTTAGGTAAATCACAACAGCAGCAGATAGTACTCCGATTAAAATTCCTGCTTTGAAAAAATCGCCAAGCACAAAACCAACTATGCCTAAAACCATTGGATAAAGCGGACCTCTGAATGCGTCCATAGGAATAGTACCTTCCAGAAATCCTCTTGCACTTGGTACATATCCCCAGAAAAAATCTGTCTCGATGCCGTAATCCCCCACAGAATGAAAAATTAGGCTAAACATTCCAGCTAAAAGAAGATACAGAAGCGATATGATAATACTTAAATATTTATAATTTATAAGTTTATCGAAGTAGGTAAGTAATGACGTAGTGTTAAATTTCTTTTTTCCCCTTTTGTCGTTCTTTTTTTTACTTTTTGTTTTTTTCAAAATGGTGGACAGACAATTTTGTAATGATTTATTTTTTTTTCGCAGGCTAATATAGTTATTTTTGATTATTCTCCGGTCCAAAAAGTCGACTAAATTAATGCTCATGCAAGTGAATGGTATTTTAACTCTTGAATCAATCTCTTTATTTTTATAGCATCGGATAAGACAAATAATAATTAATTCTGATTTGAAATATTTACCTCAAATTTTTATCAAATTTTCTGCTTCAATAGTTATCATATTTTCTGCAGACTTAATAATCGCTCAGCAAATTACAGATTCTCTTCAATATACTTTTAATTATTTCCCCACCAATAGAATTTTTTCTAATTTCGATAAACAGCTAAACACATATTTCCTGAATACCGGTTTCGATATTGCAGGCTCATATTCGGGATTTCAATATCAAGTTAATCAAAATTTCAGATCTACTCTTGTAAAAACAAACACAAGCAGCATACGCGATGAGCAAAATTTAAGACTGATGGGTAGGTACAATTTCAACAGGCTTTGGAACCTGGGCATATCTGCAAAGAGTAACATACTTTCGGATGACAGGCAATTGGCAATTAACCAAGCTGCAATAAACCAGGCAGTACTCTTTAGCAAATTAGAGTTAAGAGACGACATATTTTTTGTGCCTTACGGTGGATTCTCTGATAACCGCCAGGTCGGTGAAAACGACTTTGGTCCAATTTACGGATTAGAAGCTTCGGGAAGGAATCTTGATTTCACCGGTTTCAAAGTGAGTTCCTCGTTCAGATTCGAAAATGAAGATATTTCTCCAAGAAAAAATTTATTAAGGTTTTTTAATCTGGGCATTGTAAATCCCTTTAATCCTGAGGTATCTAATTTTATCCAAACACAATTTATACAAAGCCGAAAAGATTTTTATTTTTCCACCGATTCCATCCTTTCATCAAAATTTAATATCGAGAATAATATTGAAGGGAGAACGGAAACCATTTTTTTATTACAGGATAAATTGACCTATAACCGTTTATTTAATGTTTTTGCTATGGAACTTGCAGGCAGAATCAACCTGAGGAATATCGACCGGGATACCAGATACCGTTCATTAGATGATCAAAATCCATCTGTGTTTGATACACAAGTTGATGAATTTATAATCGGATTGGAAACATCGATTTACTATAATACAGAATTTTCGAACGCAGTAATAAGGCTGAACTATTTTGAAAGGGATGAGAAACATATCACAAAAAGATTTGAGGGTAACGATGAAAATTTTTACGAACAGCGATCTGAATTAGAAGCCAGTAAAAATAACAATTCGAGCAGAGCTACAATTTCACTCTCGGGCAATATTAACATATCGAGCAGTGATAGATTTTCATTGAGTTTATTTCACAGCAAATTAAAATACGATACACCAAGCTCAAATAATGATGACGACAGAGACGAACTGTTAACAATTTTAAGATTAAGATATTCGAAATTCTTTACACCGTTTTTTCAGGCTTTTATAAACGCGGAGGGGACACTGAGTCATGCGGTTTATCTCTTTGCCAGCAGAAGCGCAAATAATAATATCAATCGAGTTTTGCGACTTTCAATGGGTGGTCACTACACCGGGGCTAAATTTTCTTCATTAAATAATTTCGAAGTCTCGGCTAATTATACTGTTTACGATTTTGAAGATATTGCCTCTAACCTGCGCAGTATTTCCTTTCGGCAATTTACAGCCACAGATTCCACTCAATATAAATTTAACCGAATTTTATCATTCATTCTTACTGCCTATGTTAAACTTACCGATCAAGGCGAACTGGATTGGAATGATTTTGCAGAAAGGCCTGAGCGTTACCTTCAGGAGATTTTTGGTAATCCTAAAATAGGCGTTAGTTTTAAAAACGCATTCTTTGCATTAGGATTCAGATACTTTTCACTGCGGACATTTAATTATAAGGAAAAAAAGCGTATTCCGGACACAAGATTTTTAAGTATCGGCCCGCTTTTTGAGATTTTAATTGGGTCAAATTCACTTTACCTTAGTGTAAATTCCTGGTACGAATTCATATCGGTTAATGAAGGTGCTGATCGGGAAAGACTAAATCTTATTTTAGCAATGAATTGGAAATTTTAATAATAAAGCATATAATTTGAATTAGTAATTAAAACAACTTACGAAAAATTGCCTGAAACAAATTATCACATCGAAATAGAGAGCGATCCGAATAACCTTATTACAGTTGAGGAATTTGTAAATTATTTTGCAAAGGATCTGGGTTTAAACGAGGAACAGCTTGCAACACTTTTACTTGCAGTAACGGAGGCCACTACCAATGCCATCATACATGCCAATAAATGTGATAAATCAAAATTGGTTACAGTCGATGTAAACGTTAAAAATTCAAAATTAGTAATAAAAGTTACCGATGAAGGGACAGGATTTGATCCGACTCAAATTCCTGATCCAACGCAGCCTGAAAATATTCTTAAAGATTCCGGAAGGGGGATGTATTTAATGAAAGTTTATATGGATGATTTAAAATATAACGTTACTCCAGAGGGGACTGAAACCATTCTGACAATGAATATTTGAAAAACTATCTCATCCCGGTTTTTTATTAATTTCCACCTTGAATTGTTACCTATAATTTTTTTTGTTTATTTTAAATATTAGTTCTAACAAATTTTTACAAAAAGATTAAATAACAGAGGGAGTAACAATGGGCAGAAAAAAAATTGCGCTAATCGGTGGCGGGCAAATAGGTGGCGTTTTAGCTCAACTTATAGCTCAAAGGCAGCTTGGGGATGTGGTTTTATACGACATTGTGGAAGATATGCCACAGGGTAAAACTCTGGATATAGCTGAAGCATCAAGAATTGATGGATTTGATGTAACTGTTAAAGGGACCAATGATTACAAGGATATTGAAGGATCTGATATTGTGGTTGTTACTGCAGGATTACCCAGAAAACCTGGAATGAGCAGAGATGATTTGCTCACCACGAACGCCAAAATAATTAAAACTGTCGCGGAAAATGTAAAGAAGTATGCGCCAAACTCTATCGCATTAATTATCTCAAATCCACTTGACGCAATGGTGACACTCTTTAAAAAGATTACCGGATTTCCAACAAACAGAGTCTTCGGGCAAGCCGGTATTTTAGATTCTTCCAGATTTTCAACATTCATTGCATGGGAGCTTGGAGTTTCCGTAAAAGATGTGAATGCAATGGTACTTGGCGGACATGGCGATACGATGGTTCCAATTATAAGATACGCAAACGTTAACGGCATCCCCGCAATGGAATTATTAGAAAGAAAATATAATGACAAGGGAAAAGCAGCTGAAGTAATGAAAGCAATGGTTGACAGAACAAAAATGGCCGGTGGAGAAGTTGTTAAACTTCTTAAAACCGGTTCGGCATTTTACTCACCTGCATCCGCAACTGTTTCTATGCTTGAAGCCATAATCAGGGACGAAAATCGTCTTTTACCTGTTTGTGCATTTCTGAATGGAGAATTCGGAGTTAAAGGCTACTATGTCGGAGTTCCTGCCCTTTTAGGTGCAAATGGAGTAGAAAAAATTATTGAGTTTGAGCTTAATGATGAAGAACAGGCATTATTGGATAATTCTGTTAAAGCGGTTACTAATCTTGTTGCGGATATGGAAAGATTAGGATTTTAATTTCGAATGTAAAACCTGATATATTTAAAACAAAAAACCCTCCTGCCGGGAGGGTTTTTTAATTAATAATATCTTTATGCAACAGAGTATACACTTACATATTTTCTGTTTCCTCTTTTCAATTCAAATTTAACCACGCCATCTGCTACGGCAAACAGAGTATCATCTTTACCCCTCTTTACATTTAAACCGGGATGGAATTTAGTGCCTCTCTGGCGGACTAAAATATTACCCGCCAGGACTTTTTCGCCGCCGTATTTTTTTACTCCCAGATATTGAGGATTACTGTCCCTACCGTTCCTAGAAGAGCCCTGCCCTTTTTTATGTGCCATTACGTATTATCCTTTCTAAGCAATTTTTAAAATTTCAATTCTGGTTAAACCCTGCCTATGTCCATTTTTCTTCCTGTAACCTTTTCTAATCTTTTTCTTGAACACTATAACTTTGTCATCTCGTAAATGTTCTAATACTTTTGCCGTGACTTTTGCACCTTTAACTTCAGGGGCACCAATTTTAACTTTTTTATCATCACCAACCATCAAAACCGAATTGAAGGTCACTTCCGAGTCTATATCTTCATTCATCCTTGGGACATAATATTTTTGGTTTTCTGTTACTTTAAATTGATTCCCAAGAACATCAATAATTGCAAACATTTTTTCCTCTATTCTTAAAAAATTGAGCTACAAATGTATATAATGTAAGTAATTAAATCAAATCCGGGTTGTAAAAAATCGGGCTGAAAGATCACTTTTTTAGTTGAAAAGAAAACTCGCTTCCTACATTAACAGCACTCTTTACAAAAACTTTAGATCCGTGGGCTTCCACAATGTGTTTTACAATTGCTAACCCTAATCCCGTACCCCCGACTGATTTTGACCTGGCCTTATCTACACGGTAAAATCTTTCAAAAATTCTATCCAAATATTTCTCAGGTATTCCTATTCCGGTATCTTTAACTATTATTGTTGCAGATCTGTCTTTTTCTTCAACGCTTATTTCAACGCTGCCCTTCTCAGTATACTTTATAGCATTCTGCAAAAGATTCACCATCACTTGTTTAATCTTATCCTTGTCACCAAAAAGTTGCAGCTGATTATCTTCCGGACGAAAAACAAGATCAATATGTTTTTCATCTGCCAGATTTTTTTGTTCACTTGTAATATTGTTCAGCAATTCATTAATATTAAAGTAGCCGTAGTTCATTCTCATTTCACCTGATTCTATCATTGATATATCTATCAGATCATTTAGCAGGTTGCTAAGATTTATTGTGTGATGATTGGCTTTTTTTAAAAAATGCAGATTCACTTTCTTATCATTTATTGCACCATTCATCAGTGTCTCAATAAAGCCCTGAATCGCAAATATTGGTGTTCGGAGTTCGTGGGATACATTTGCTAAAAATTGAGAGCGCATTTTTTGCAAACGCTGAAGGTAGTCTATATCATTTTTTGTCTTTATAAACATCTTTTTTATTGCTTTTTGAAGAGCTGAAAGATTCTGGTCTAATATAATTTCCTCTTCAGTTTGATACTTATTTTTCCGTATATTATTTATTATTGCTCTGATTTCATCAAGCTCTCTGTTTCTCTTTCGACCTAACAAATACATCGAAAAAATATTTGATGCAAGGAGTATTAGAATGAATATTATTAATTTTTCGAAAGATTCTATCAGGAAAATTGCAGGTATTATAAGAAGTGTATTTAAAACAACCTGTTCCCTTAAAAAAATAAGAGAAGAAATGAAATTTTTCTTGAAATCACTCTGGATTTTTAAATCTGTATCCAATGCCTTTTATCGTTTCAATTAGTTCCGAATG
>Ga0209536_100001381_pt1 | contig 40539 bp, 19 predicted proteins | sample DeeMarSeWOR28_12_FD_187461 | JGI IMG/M metagenome (GOLD analysis project Ga0209536, IMG submission 187461) | Marine sediment microbial communities from White Oak River estuary, North Carolina - WOR-2-8_12 (SPAdes) (version 2) | ecosystem: Environmental > Aquatic > Marine > Intertidal zone >... | reverse complement strand
AACCCGCGCCAAGATGCTCTGGGACGACACCTATTTCTATATCGGTGCCGAACTGGAAGAACCGCATGTGTGGGGAACGTTGACCCGGCGCGACACGGTGATCTTCTACGACAACGATTTCGAAGTGTTCATCGATCCGAACGGCGACAACCACGAGTACTACGAGTTCGAGATGAACGCGCTCAACACCGTCTGGGATCTGTTTCTACCCATGCCGTACAAGGACAAGGGGAGCGCCGTCGACGGATGGAATATTGATGGACTGAAGACGGGCGTGGACCTCCGGGGAACGCTCAACAATCCAGCGGATGTAGACACCGGATGGAGCGTCGAAATCGCCATGCCGTGGAGCGTCCTGAAGGAGTTCGCCCACTGCCCCGCGCCGCCCAAGGACGGCGATCAGTGGCGCATCAACTTTTCGCGCGTGGAGTGGCTCACCGAGATCGTGGGCGGAGCCTATCAGAAGGTCGCCGGGAAGCGCGAAGACAACTGGGTCTGGTCGCCGCAGTGGGTGATTGATATGCACCGCCCAGAGCTGTGGGGCTACGTGCAGTTCTCTTTAGAGGAACAGGGAAGGGCGACATTCCGCCCCGATCCTGCCTGGAACGTAAAATGCGCGCTGCACGACGTGTATTATGCACAGAGAACGTACCGGGACAGCACAAATGCCTGGGCGCGCACGATCGATCAGCTGCGCTCGTGGCTTCCGCAGGACTACACCCCGCCTGAAGGACTCTCGCTCACGGCCACCGATAGTGGTTTCGTCGCGACGATTCCGCTAATGCTTCCGGACGGCATCATCCGGCGTTGGCATATCAGGCAAGATTCCCGGCTCTGGGAAGAGTGAGCCGGAACAACCGAACGGAGGGAGGTCATGCTCTTGCGACTCTGCTCTCTTCTCAGTCCCGTGTTGTTTTTGCTTCTACCTGCGGCAATGGTCCCTGGGAGAACTGGAGCGAATCCGATGTCGAGTGACAGCGGTCTCATGCTCGTGCCTCGTGTTGGGCAGCATACGCCCGGGTCCGGATCATTCGCGATGAATGAGTCCACAGAGGTCGTCGTCGTGTCTTCGGAGCCTCATGTCCCCTTCCCCGTCTCAAGCTTTGCCGCCCGGCTGAACAAGGTCACAGGCTTTCCAATGCATGTGCGGATAGGTGGAGAGGTTCCAGGTTCCAATGCCATCGTATTCGAGCGTATGCCAGACGAGGCGTCGGGGAGCGAGGGGTACACGCTCGAGGTGACAAGTGACCTCGTTCGGGTTCGGGCGGGCTCGGAGGCAGGACAGTTCTATGCCGTGCAGTCGCTTTACCAGCTGCTTCCCGAATCGGTCTTTGGGGCGACACCGGGCCCCGGCGCTCGCTGGACGATCCCCGGCCTTACAATCCGGGACGCACCACGGTTCTCCTGGCGGGGGGCCCATCTCGACGTCAGCCGGCACTTCCTGCCTACGGAGTTCATCAAGACGTTCCTCGATATGCTTGCGATGCACAAGATGAACGTCTTCCACTGGCACCTGACTGACGATCAGGGCTGGAGAATCGAGATCAAGAAATACCCCTTGCTCACACAGATCGGTGCCTGGCGTGCCGATCGGGAAGGGATTCACTGGAATGTTCGGGAGCCGCAGCGGCCGGGTGAAGAAGCCACTTACGGTGGGTTCTACACGCAGGATGAGATCAGGGAGATTGTGCAGTACGCGCGGCAGCGCAACATCACCATTGTGCCGGAGATCGAGATGCCCGCCCACACCACGGCAGCCCTGGCTGCCTATCCGCGGTTCTCTTGCACGGGCGGTCCGTTCCTTGTGACAACGGGGGCACTCTGGCCCATCACCGACATCTTCTGCGCAGGGAACGACAGTACCTTCACGTTCCTCCAGGATATCCTCACTGAAATATTCGATCTCTTCCCGGGAACATATGTTCACATCGGAGGCGACGAGGCGGACAAGACCAACTGGAAAACCTGCCCGAAATGCCAGGCGCGGATCAAGGCGGAAGGCCTGGCTGATGTGAACGAGCTGCAGAGCTACTTCATCAACCGAATCGAAGAGTTTGTCATTTCGAACAATCGCCGGCTGATTGGCTGGGATGAGATCCTCGAAGGAGGGCTGGCGCCGGAAGCCACTGTCATGTCGTGGCGTGGAGCGGAAGGGGGGATTGCAGCGGCACAACTCGGCCACGATGTCGTCATGACGCCAGGGTCGCACACCTACTTCAATTCCTACCAGGGAAGACCAGAGTTCGAACCGCCTGCGGGCGGGGGGTATCTGACGCTCGGCAAAGTCTATTCCTTTGAGCCTGTCCCCGATGTACTCACAGCCCGGGAGGCCGCGCACATTCTTGGAGGGCAGTCGTGCCTGTGGACAGAGTTCGTCCCGGACGCCCACACCGCCGAGTACATGATGCTCCCGCGTCTTGCCGCCATGTCAGAAGTGCTGTGGACGCCGAAGGACCGGCGCGACCCAAGGGACTTTTTCTCGCGCATCGAGACACAGCTGCGCCGCTACGAGGCGGCGGGGTATTCGTACGCACGAAGCCTGTACAGCGTTCTAATGTCAGCGGTCCTCGACACAGTCAGACGCCAGGTGCTGGTGAGCCTCTCCACTGAGGCGGGAGAAACGCCCATACGGTACACGGTGGACGGCACAGCTCCAACGGCCGGGTCGCAGGAGTACGCCGGGCCGTTTGCGGCGGACAGAACGATGGAGGTACGGGCAGTTTCGCTGAAGAATGGCGAGCTCGTGAGCGCCCCGACAACGCATCATATCCGTATTCACGCGGCGATCGCCCGTCCGGTCAGCGTGAAGTTCCCGTACGACAAGTACACGGGAGGCGGCCCCTACGCGCTGACAAATGGCCTGCTCGGGACGATCGCCTATGACGACGGGAACTGGCAGGGATACGAGCAGAATGACCTGGATGCGACGATCGATCTGGGCGAGGTTGTTCCCGTCTCGAGCATCACCACACACTTCTTGAAGGACCACCACGCCTGGATCTTCGGCCCCACACACGTGCAGGTCGAGGTGTCGGAGGACGGACGCGGATTCTCCACAGTGGGGACCACCAACGTCCCCGTCCCTGCATCGGCCGAGGAGGCATCGATACTCGCGATATCGCATCCTGTGCCCGCAGCGAAGGCACGATACATCAGGGTGTTCGCAAGGAACCTCGGCGTGTGCCCTGACTGGCACCTAGGGCGGGGTGGAAAGGCGTGGCTGTTTGTCGATGAGATCGTTGTCGAGTAGTGAGGATCACCCCTCTGACTGGTGTATCATGAGCGCCGACGGCGGCCAATGACTCCCAGAGAGCGAATCCTGAGGGTGTTGCAGGGGGGCCAGCCTGACCAGGTTCCCTGGTTCGGGGACCTCGACTACTGGGCCTCGGGACTGATAGGGCAGGGACGCAAACCGGGCACGTTCAAGGCATCTGCTGAGTACATTCAGTGGCATCGTTCACTGGGGGTGGGATACTATCTTCAGGGGTACTTCCCGTTTCGTGCAGTTCTAGATTTCGAGGAACGACTGTGGCGTGAGGGTAATCGCCGGTACCGCGAGTGTGTCACCCCCAAAGGCAATCTGAGGGAGTGCTGGGAATACCTCCCTGAATCCTATGCGGAAGCTCCCATCGAGCACCTCGTGAAGTCCGAAGAAGATCTCCCTGCCTTGCGCTATGTGTATTCACACACCCTCTGGGAGCCGGACTACGACTTCGCTCATCGGCGGCGGGGCCAGATCGGCGAGCAAGGCATCCTGCTATGCTACCTTCCCAAGAGCCCGTTCATGCATCTTGTCGCCCTTGAGGCGGGAATAGCCGCCGTCACGTTTGCGGTGTCGTCGGCCCCCGACGAATTCGCCGAGACACTCGCCGTCATGCGATCGTCATTCGGCAGGGCAGCGCGGATCGCTGTAGACAGCCCGGCGGAAGTGTTGATGATACCGGAGAATCTCTCTGCTGAGATGATCGGCCGTCGCTTCTTTGACAAGTACGTGCGTGAGTATCAGGAGGAGTGGATCGGGGAGATCGCCAGGGCAGGAAAACACTCGTTCATTCATATGGATGGGACGCTCAGGGGGCTCCTCCGCGAAGAGGCATCGACAGGGGTTAGCGTCATCGAGGCGATGACTCCTGATCCTGTGGGTGATGTACCGATCGAAGAATGGGCGGCTCTGGCGGGCAATCCTAAGACGATTCTGTGGGGAGGCATCCCGGGGGTGTACTTCACGCCCAAGGTGAGCGATGAAGAGTTTGATCGCCATGTGCGAGCCGTGCTGCGCGTTATGCGATCTCAGCCTCGCTATGTGCTCGGGGTTGCCGACCAGGTGCCGCCCGATTGTTTAGAGAATCGGGTGAGACGCGTGGCGGAACTGGTGCAGAAGCATGGGTGGTACGGCTGAGGCATGACCGACGGGGAAAGCAAGAGATGAAACGCCAAGAACGCTTCATGGCTGCCCTCCAGCGGCGCATCCCTGACAGGGTTCCGTTGTTTGATTTTCTTTTTCAACAGCCGCTCTATGAGAAGCTCCTCGGGTGCCGGCCGGACGCATACAATGGACGGGATGCTGTTCGCTGCGCGCTTGCCTTGGACCATGACGGCGTCTGGCTGCCATTCGGAGGATTTACAGGACTCCAGCCGAAGTACCTTGCCGACAACATCTACCAGGATGAATGGGGGACAACGTTTCAGAAGAACGATGCTTCGTGGCCCATCGACGCTCCCATCGACTATCCGATCAAGGAGAGAGAGCAACTGCGCGGGTATCGGCCTCCGGATCCGACTCTCCCCGGCCGTGATGCGGAAATTAGAAGGGCAGTAAAGATGGAAAACGAGGATATCGCAATTCTGGGGGGTGTCAGCGGTCCGCTGATCACTGCTTGGATGCTCTTAGGGTATGAGAGAATCTGCTATGCTCTGTACGATGACCCCGGTCTGGTCACGGACCTCCTGAAGATCTCGAACGAATACTATAAGGAGGCTGCCCGCCTGTCCGTGGCGGCAGGCTGTATCGGCATGTGGATCAGCGATGATTTTGGTGATAGCACGCATGAGCTGCTCTCCCTCGCGCACTTTCGCAAATTCATCCTCCCCTATTTGAATGATCTAATTGAATACATCGACAGCTTGCACGTGCCGGTATTGCTGCATTCCTGCGGCCATATCACCGCTTATCTCGACGACCTTGCCCAGACCAAGATCGCCTCGATTCATCCTCTTCAACGGACCGCAGGGATGGACCTACGTGCGGTGAAGGAAAAGTACGGAACTCGCTTCTGCTTGATCGGGAATATTGATTCATCGCGCACCTTGCCATTCGGGACCCCCGCAGATGTGGCTGCGGAAGTGCGGGAGACGATTGATATTGGAGCACCGGGCGGGGGATATGTCCTTGCTTCCGATCATTCGCTCCACGATGGAATTCCCGTGGAGAATATCCTGGAGATGTTCCGGGTGGGATCTGAGTATGGCGGGACATTCTATGCGCCAACAAAGTCGTGAGCCGGGTATGACAATGCCGCAGAATCGGAATTTGCCATATCTGATCTTCGTTTGTCTGGTGTCGGCCCTCGGCGGGTTTCTCTTTGGTTTCGACACGGCTGTGATATCCGGAACAGTGGGCCTTGTGAAGCATCAATTCTCCCTCAGCGCGTTGCAGGAGGGGTGGTTCGTTGCATCGGCCCTCTTGGGGTGCATCATCGGGGTAGCGTTTGCAGGAATCATCGCTGATAGATTCGGTCGACGATTGACGCTCTTTCTCGCAGCCGTTCTGTTCGCTGTCTCCGCCGCTGGGTGCGCGGTCGCCTCGGAGCAGATTGTGCTGATCGTCTATCGCCTGATTGGGGGCTTGGGAGTCGGGGTTGCTTCGATGGTGGCACCGCTGTATATCGCCGAAATTTCCATTCCGCAGTATCGGGGGCGCATGGTCACGTTGTATCAATTTGCCATAACCATCGGAATTCTCGCTGCGTACTACTCGAACGCGCTTCTTCTGTCGATCTCACAGACCTTCAGTTCGGATAACAGCCTCCTCCAGTGGATTATGGTCAGCGAAGTGTGGCGGGGGATGTTCGGCGCCGAGTTGATTCCTGCTCTCCTGTTCTTCGGTCTTCTGTTCTTCATCCCCCAGAGCCCGCGATGGCTGACCGCAAAGGGGTCTCCGGATGCGGCGAAGCAGGTTCTTGCCAGAGTGACAAACGAGGCCACCGCAGAGCGCGAGGTCGCGGAGATTCAGGGAACACTGGCGCAGGAAACTGGATCCATGCGGCAACTCCTACAGCCGGGTCTTCGGCGGGCGCTGTTCCTCGGGGTAAGCATTGCTGTTCTCTCTCAGCTCACAGGAATCAATGTCATCATTTACTATGGACCCAGGATCTTTGCTGAAGCTGGCTTCAAGGTCGGTGAATCCCTCGATAGCCAGGTCATCATTGGGATGATGAATGTCATTGCGACACTCCTTGCTCTCTGGAAAATCGATCATTTCGGGCGAAAGCCGCTCCTCCTTACAGGCATCATTGGCATGATGATCTCGCTGACGTGCATCGGGATCTTCTTCCTCACGAACTCGCACAACAATGTTGTGCTGGTTGGATGTATTCTGCTCTATGTCACGTTCTTTGCATTCTCATTTGGATGTGTCACGTGGACCCTCGTGGCGGAAATCTATCCCACTCATATCAGGGGTCGGGCGATGTCAATCGCTACCCTGTCTCTCTGGTGCGGCACGTTCATCATCGGGCAGGCGTTCCCCTGGCTCTTGGAATCATTGGGCGGGTCTGGGGTTTTCCTCCTTTTCGCATGCATCTGCGTTCCCGCGATTCTCATCGCGTGGAAACTGCTTCCGGAGACAAAAGGAAAGACTCTCGAAGAGATTGAGCGGTTCTGGCTAAGGAAAGCAACCTGAAGGAGCGTGCGGACGAGAACAGTGACTGCGACGATGAATCGACGTCTCATGTGGGTGGGCTGGTGTCTTCCGCTGCTCCTGGCCACGACAGTGAGCGGCCAGGAACAGCTAGGATCTACCGGGGCCCGCAACGTTGCGGTGATCGCGCCGGGCGAGACGATGGAGGAAATCGTTCAGAGAGCTGCTCAGGTGGTTCCCTCACCACGCCAGCTGGCGTGGCAGGAACTGGAGTTCATCGCATTTGTCCATTTCGGGATGAACACTTTCACGGATCGCGAGTGGGGACTCGGAACGGAAAACCCTTCGAGCTTTATGCCGTCTGATCTCGATGCCCGGCAGTGGGTGAGAGTCATCAAGGACGCCGGAATGAAGATGGTGATTGTCACTGCAAAGCACCATGATGGGTTTTGTCTCTGGCCCAGCAAGTACACAAACCACAGCGTGAAAAACACTCCCTGGCGCGGGGGCAAGGGGGATGTCGTCGGTGATGTGGCGTCGGCCTGCAGGGAGTTCGGCCTGAAATTCGGTGTCTATCTGTCCCCGTGGGATCGACACGAGCCGACCTACGGCGATTCCCTGAAGTACAATGAGCACTTCCGGTACCAGCTTCGTGAGCTGCTCACCGACTATGGCGAGGTCTCCGAGGTATGGTTCGACGGAGCCAACGGCGAAGGCCCGAACGGGAAGAGACAGGTGTACGATTGGCCTTCGTACTACAAACTGATTCGGCAGCTGCAACCGAATGCGGTGATTGCGATCATGGGCCCCGATGTCCGCTGGGTCGGAACCGAATCCGGATATGGAAGAGAAACTGAGTGGAGTGTCGTGCCCGATTTCGCGATGAACCTCGATGAAATCGCCGGCGGCTCACAGCACGATCCCGTGAACGGCACCTTTGTGCCGGGAGATATGATGGCCGAAGACCTCGGCAGCAGGGAGAAGATCAAGCATGCAAGGACACTTATCTGGTATCCGTCGGAGGTCGACGTCTCGATCCGGCCGGGGTGGTTTTATCACGCGGATCAGGATTCCCGTGTCAAGACGCCCGAGAAGCTGGTAGATATCTACTACAGCTCTGTCGGCAGAAACAGTGTCCTGCTACTGAATATCCCGCCGGATAAGCGCGGGCGTGTTCACGAGAATGACATAAAGAGCCTGATCGGGATGCGAAAGATCCTTGACCGGACATTTGAGGCAGATCTCGCATCGGGGGCGTCGGTGAAGGCCTCCGACGAGGACCCGGACCACACGGCTGCGATGACGGTGGACAACGACAACAGTACGTATTGGACGCCGAATGAGGGGGTCACATCAGCAACTCTGGAATACGCTCTTCCCTCGGCGCGGACATTCGATCGTGCCCTGCTTCAAGAATGCACACGAGTGGGGCAACGGGTCGAACGCTTCCATCTTGAGACATGGGACGGTGTGCGCTGGAAGAAGGTGGTGGAGGGGACAACGATCGGATATATGCGACTGCTTCGGTTCCCCGCGGTAACCGCAACACGGCTTCGACTGGTGCTTGACGAGTCACGAACGAGCCCCACGCTGTCAAGCGTCGGCCTATTCAAAGCTCCGCCGCGCGTGACGGTGGAGCCGAACGGGGGAGCGTTTGACGATTCTGTGACTGTCCGGCTGCTTTCTGAGGTCAATGGCGTAACGATCTACTATACTCTAGATGGCACAACCCCAAGCCTCCAGTCCTTGCGCTACTTCTCGCCGATCATCCTTACGCGCTCCATGACAGTAAGGACCCGAGCCGCCGTCGATGGTGACCTGGGGATCGAAGTCTCAGAAGCGCGATTCATCAAATGCATGCCCGTGGAAGGAACTACCTTCGAGAGGCAGTACAGCTCCAAATATGCAGGACATGGGAATGCAACGTTGACAGATGGCCACCGCGGCGCGGCTGCTTTCGATGATGGAAGATGGCTGGGCTTTGAAGCGGATGACATGACGGCGACACTTGACCTTGGAAGAGCGCAGCCGATCAGGAAAATCACGGCTGGGTTCCTCCAGCAACAGGGTTCGTGGATCTTCCTACCGTCCCACGTTACGTGTTCGGTGTCCATTGACGGGAAGACGTGGACAACGCTCGCCGAGGTGACATATCCCGAGTCCCAGACGGCAGAAGTTCTAATCAAGGACTGCGTCTTCGACGCCGGAGAGACCAGCGCACGGTATATCAGAGTTGTTGCCCGGAATCTCGGCACCTGCCCCCCATGGCATGAGGGAGCCGGCAGCAATGCGTGGCTGTTCGTGGATGAGATATTCGTTGAATGACGCGGTAGCTGAACCGGCGTCTCAACATCCGACGCCGGTGGGGAACGGATGTGAAGAACCGTAGAATTCTCCCTACCTGTATATCCCTGCTTTGGTGTCTTTCGCTCTGCGCCCGAGCCTCTGACGCTGTCAGGCTCCCGTCAATCTTCGCCGACAACATGGTGCTGCAACAGCAAAGCACCGTGGATTTCTGGGGTTGGGCAGGTCCCGGCGAGGCCGTCCGGATCAGTGCCGGATGGTCGAGCGCCCCGGTGTCGGCGGTTGCCGGCAGAGACGGAAAGTGGCGGGCGCGGCTGGGAACGACGCAGGCCGGCGGCCCGTATGTAGTTTCGATCGAGGGCAAAAGCCAGATTGAGCTGAAGAACGTCATGCTCGGCGAAGTCTGGGTCTGTTCGGGCCAGTCCAACATGGAATTCACCATCAAGATGCTGGGGGGGTGGTCGGGTTCCTACAAAGCCGAATATGAGGATCTTCTGAACCAGGGCTATTCTTCCCTCCGCCTGTTCACTGTGGCCAGGGATACATCCAGTGTTCCCCGTGACACCTGCAGGGGTGTGTGGCGTACGGCCAATCCGGAGGTCGTCGAGGACTTCAGTGCGACGGCGTATTTCTTCGGACGGGAACTCTCCAGAACGCTTAAGGTCCCTGTCGGATTGATCTCCTCCAGTTGGGGCGGCACACCGGCAGAATCATGGACGCGCCTTGAAGATCTTGTGGAACGCGACGATCTCGTGATCTACCTGGCGGAGCCGAACAAGAGTGGCGGGACCCCCACACGACCCGGAGTCCTCTTCAATGCGATGATTCATCCGCTGATCAGCTTTCCCATCAAGGGAGTCGTCTGGTACCAGGGAGAGTCGAACCGAAACGATGCGCAGTCGTATCGCGCACTGATGAGCACGCTCATCGCCGGCTGGCGGAATGCGTGGAACCTCGGGAGCTTCCCGTTCTACTACACACAGATCGCACCGTTTGCCTACGAAGAGCCGCTTTCTGCCGCGCTGCTGCGCGAAGCACAGCTGAACACCATGGCTGTGCCCAACACGGGGATGGTTGTCACGGCGGATATCGGTGATGTGAATGACATTCATCCAAAGAACAAGCAGGAAGTCGGGCGGCGATTGGCGCTCTGGGCACTCGCACGAACCTATGGGGTCGGCGTCCCTGCCTTCTCGGGACCACTGTATCGTTCGATGAAACGGGAGGGAGGCGCGATTAGAATCTTCTTCGAGCATGCTGAGGGCGGGCTTGTGGCTCAAGGGGAGAGTCCTGGTGAGTTTGTCATAGCGGGCCCGGACCGAACGTTTGTTGACGCCGAGGCGGAGATCGACGGCGCCACGCTGCTTGTCTCTTCGGGGAAGGTTGATGATCCCGTCGCAGTTCGCTTCGCGTTCACAAATACGTCGGAATCCAGACTCTTCAACCGTGCCGGGCTTCCTGCCTCTCCTTTCAGGACGGACCACTGGCCCATCGTTACGGCAACTGTCAGCGTGGAGGCCGCCTATGATTCAGCACGGCACGGCGTTCTTTTTGACGTCGCGTCAAGGGTGCCGGGCGTCGAGATTCGGTACACCCTCGATGGTTCTGAGCCGGTATTGGCATCTCCCTTGGTCACTGACAAGGTGAGTCTCACGCGTTCCGGCTTCATCACGGCGCGAGCGTTCCAAGGTGGTGTAGGCTCGGCTTTTATCGCTCGTCGAGAGTTTGTCGGGCACGCAGCACTCGGGAAGCCAGTCACCTATGCCTTCCCGTTGAATGAAAGGTACACAGGTGGAGGTAGATACGGCCTCGTGGATGGTGTGTCCGGTTCGACGGACTTCAGAGACGGGTCATGGCAGGGATTCCTGAAAGGCGATTTCGATGTGACGATCGATCTCGGGGACACGCTGGAGGTTCAGGAAATCCGGTCCGGATTTCTCCACAACCAGCTCTCCTGGATCTTCTTCCCGAGAAGTGTCGAGTACTCCCTGTCGCTGGACGGCACGTCATTTGGAGTTGTGGCCACGATACCGAACGATATGCCCGATTCGGCTGTCGGTGGCGTCAGGAGATCCTTCTCCGTGACCCTGTCGGGGACCCCTGCCCGGTTCGTGCGCGTGAGGGCAATATCCATCGGGCAGTGCCCGGCGTGGCACCCGGGTCGGGGGGGAGATGCCTGGCTGTTTGCTGACGAAATCACCGTTTACTAGCGGGGTACACCTGTGCCCGGTGTCGCGAATCACGTCCCTGGTCGATACGATCCGTGCAGGAGATCCGTGATGAAACCACTTGCGCTCCTTGTGATCCTTATGTATCCAGTCTTTCTCACCGCATTTGCACAGCGGCCGGTCCACACCTTCGGGTTCGGAAAGGATAATTTCCTACTTGACGGAAAGCCTCTGGTATTGATCAGCGGCGAAATGCACTTCGCCCGCATCCCCCGGGAGTACTGGAGAGACCGGTTGCAGATGGCCAAGGCGATGGGATTGAACACCATCGCGACCTATGTCTTCTGGAACTACCACGAACCGGAGAAGGGTGAATTCAACTTCAGCGGCAACGCGAATGTGGCGGAATTCGTCAGAATCGCACACGAAGAAGGACTCTGGATTATCATCCGACCCAGCCCCTATGCCTGCGCCGAATGGGAGTTTGGCGGGTATCCATGGTGGCTCATCAACGAGAAGGATATGAAGGTCCGGAGCAGGGATCCACGATTCCTTGAATTGAGCAGACGGTATTTCAAGGAACTGGGCAAACAGCTGGCCCGCCTCCAGATCACCCGGGGCGGAAGCATCATCATGGTTCAGCTTGAAAATGAGTACGGGTCGTATGACAACGACAAAGAATACCTCCGGCTGAACAGAGACATCATCAGAGAGTCGGGTTTTGATGTGGAATTGTACACTTGCGATGGACCGACGCAGATGCCTGATGGGTATCTTCCAGGGCTGCTCCCGGCGGTCAACGGCCTCGATGATGTCACGCTTGTCAGGGAGCTGGTTAACAAACACCACAACGGTGCCGGTCCCTACTTCATCGCCGAGTGGTACCCCGCTTGGTTTGACACATGGGGAGTGGCGCATCATGTGGTGCCGGCCGAGGCCTATGTGGAGAAGCTCGATGAGGTACTGGCCAGTGGCATCTCCATCAACATGTACATGGCACACGGTGGGACGACACGCGGATTCATGAACGGGGCGAACTTCGACAGGACCATGCCGTTTTCTCCTCAGATCACCAGCTACGACTATGATGCCCCGATCGATGAAGCGGGGAACGCCACGCACAAGTTCATGGCGTTTAGGGAGGTTATTCAGAGACATCTTCCACCCGGCGTGGTGATTCCTCCGGTCCCTAAGCCGAAGCGGACGATCGCGATTCCACCCTTCAGACTCAGGGAGTCCTCACCCCTGTTTGAGAATCTTCCCGCGCCGACGGTGTCGGAACGGCCTCTGTCATTCGAAGACCTGCACCAGGGATTTGGCTACGTGCTCTATAGGACGCAGCTGAGGGGTCCTGAGAAGGGGAAGCTTCAGATCGAGCGCCTGAGGGATTACGCCCTTGTCTTCCTCGACGGCACGAGGGTCGCCGTGCTTGACCGCCGTCTAAACCAGGACTCCGTCGATGTCGAGATCCCGGCCGGTGATGTCACGCTCGATCTTTTTGTCGAGAATCTCGGGCGCATCAACTATGGGCCGTTTCTGAATGATAACCGGAAGGGGATCACGGAGAGAGTGACGCTCAACGGCAAGGAACTGAAAGACTGGAAGATGTACGGATTCCCCTTCAATGATCTATCGGGTCTGTCGTTCGACACGGAAGGTAAGCTGACCGGCCCCGTGGCGCGGCGCGGGACGTTTGCCCTGGATGATACTGCCGACACCTACCTCGATATGAGCAACTGGGGGAAAGGTGTTGTGTGGGTCAACGGCTACAATATCGGGAGGTACTGGTATGTCGGTCCGCAGCAGACGCTCTACCTCCCCGGCCCGTGGCTGAGGAAGGGGACGAACGAAGTCGTTGTCCTCGAACTGCTGCGGACAGACCAGGATCGACTGCATGCGATGCAGACACCCATTCTCGACCAGCTTGCCGTTCCGAGCATCTCCCTCACAGGGAGGTATGACACCATGCGCCAGGCATGCATGCTCGAAATGCTGACCAAGGGAGCAGGCGGCGTTGTCTATTTTACGACGGACGGGAGCGTCCCGACGAGCCGGTCGCAGCGATACGAGGGGGAACTTGCGCTCAAGACGCCGACCATCATTTCGGCACGGGCGTTCAGGGATGGAATTGCGTCCGATGCCGTTGCGCGCGTCGAGATCTACCCCTCGCTGTCGACTGGCATGCCAATCACGCTTGCCTACCAGTTCAGCCCCCGGTATCCGGCAGGCGGCCCCGTTGCACTCGTGGATGGTTTCAAAGGGAGCCCGAACTTCAAGGATGGCTTCTGGCAGGGGTTCGAAGGGACCGATCTGGAGGCAGTCATCGATCTCGGAACGGTTAGGCGGATAACGCGTGTGAGTGCACGGTTCTTGCAGGATACCCAGATGTGGATCTTCCATCCTCGCTTTGTTGAATACGCCGTGTCCACCGACGGGGCAGCGTTCGTCCCTGTCGGAAGGTTGGAGGAGCCCATCGCAAAATCGCACCAGGAGTTGAGCATAAGGGAGTTCGGCCAACAGCTGAGTGACGTCGAAGCCCGGTTCGTCAGGGTACGTGCTGCGAGTATCGGAACCTGCCCTGCGTGGCACGTCGGCACAGGGGGCAAGGCGTGGCTATTCTGCGATGAGGTTTCTATTGAATGAAAGGGCGCAAATCATGACCGCAACAGACACAAAAGTGTCTTCTCATGCTGGCCGTTTCTGCTATGGCGTGCTTGGAGTCCTGCTAGCGTTCAGCGCAGGGTTCTGGTCGTGCTCTCCTTCTGAACCGCCCCCGCCGAACATCGTGCTCATATTCATCGATGATCAGGGGTATGCCGACCTTGGATGCTATGGCGCGGTGGGATTCGAAACGCCCTATATCGACAGGCTTGCAGAGCAGGGCCTGCGCTTCACCGACTTCCACGTCAGCCATGCGGTCTGCAGCGCCTCCCGGGCTTCACTCCTGACCGGATGCTATGCCGAGCGAGTAGACATCAGCGGAGCTCTTACCCCGTGGGCTCAAAACGGGTTGAATCCTGAGGAAGAGACGATCGCCGAAGTACTCAAGAGGCGGGGATATGCGACAGGCATCGTCGGCAAATGGCATCTCGGACACCTGCCGGAATTTCTCCCCCTCCGCCAGGGGTTCGATGAGTATTTCGGCTTGCCTTATTCCAACGACATGTGGCCCGTGGGGTACGACGGAAAGCCTGCCCGTCAAGGTTGGAAAGAGTCGTACCCGCAACTTGCTCTCATCCAGGGAGACAGCGTTGTGGGGGAAATTCGGACCCTGGACGACCAGGCGACGCTAACAACTCGCTATACGGAAAAAGCCGTTGAGTTCATCAACCGCCACCAGGACCACCCCTTCTTCCTCTATCTTGCACATTCCATGGTTCATGTTCCGCTGGGCGTATCGGAGAAATTCAGGGGGCGGAGCAAACAGGGGATGTACGGAGACGCCATGATGGAAGTCGATTGGTCGGTCGGTCAAGTGATGGAAGCGTTGAAGGAGAACGGCTTGGAGGAGAACACGCTCGTGATCTACACCAGCGACAACGGTCCGTGGCTGAACATGGGCAACCATGGCGGCTCCGCAACGCCGTTGCGGGAGGGAAAGGGAACTGCGTTCGAAGGCGGAGTGCGGGTCCCGTGCATCATGCTCTGGCCAGGACACATCGGCGAGCATAGGGTGACCTCGCAGATCGCGTCAACCATCGACATTCTGCCAACGATCTGCGCCATCACCGGGGCGGAGCTTCCCGGAAGGAAGATCGATGGCGTCAGCCTGCTGCCACTCTTGCAGGGCGACACCACTGTCGTGCCCCGCAATGAATACTACTACTACTACGACGCGGGGCTGCGAGCTGTTCGCCAGGGAGAGTGGAAGCTCTATTTTCCTCATCGCTCCCAGACCTATGAAGGCTTCGAGCCGGGAAAGGATGGATTTCCTGGCCCGACCGGCATGATGGATGTCGGTCAGGAGCTGTACAATCTTTCCTCTGATATTGGGGAGCGGACAGATGTTGCAGCCCAGCATCCGGAAGTCGTTGAGAAGCTCTTGCGGCTGGGCGAGGTGGCGCGCAGGGAACTCGGCGATCGCATTACCGGCGAGAAGGGCACGGCTGTCCGTGCCGCCGGTCGCAGGATGATCGTGCGAGAGCCAACAAATCATCTGGCGGTCGCGGGAACGTTGAAGCTCGCACATCCACCGGACCGGCGGTATAGCGGGGGAGGCGAGACGGCACTCATCGATGGTAGACGGGGGTCCCTCGATTTCACTGATGGAACGTGGCATGGCTATGAAGGTGTCGACCTAGATGTGATCATCGATCTGAAGGAAGGCCGAAGGGTGAACGCGGTGACATGTGGGTTTCTGGAGAGTCAGTACTCGTGGATCTTCCTGCCGCGCGAAGTGACTGTGTCTGTGTCCGTTGATGGGAGGCGCTTCCGGACGGTGTGGTTCACAACGATTGACGCCCCACGGGCGAATCCGATCCCCAACGTCAGGGATATTGCGGCATCGTTCGAGTCCGTCGAAGTACGTTTCGTCCGCGTTGTTGCCCGGAATCTGGGGAAGTGTCCATCCTGGCATCCCGGCGCCGGGGGAACGACGTGGGTCTTTGTGGATGAAATTGAAGTGAAATAGAAGGAAGACGCCCTCGCGTGGGCCTGATACGTCCCTCCATAATTGTGGAGTTGTGTCTTCTTCTTCCGCTTGCGGGAGCATTAGGAGTACCGCTCGGTGAAGGGAAGACTGGCAGCCGAACAGCTCCTGCGATCGATGAAATCTACTCGAGCTTCAGGAATCCTCCCCAGCGATATGGCGAGGTTGCGTTCTACTGGTGGGTTGGGGACACCCTCACGCGGGATCGGCTTCGCTGGCAGCTTGATCAGCTGGCAGGGAAGGGTGTCGTCGGGCTGCAGGTCAACTATGCCCATACCGATTCCGGCGGGCTGGTCTGGGGACTGAGCATGCCGAGCCAGCCGAAGCTCTTCACGGAGGAGTGGTGGGAGCTGTTCGGATGGTTCATGCAAGAAGCGAAGAAGCGGGGGATGTCGGTTAGCCTCAGTGACTACTCACTCGGAGTCGGACAGGGATCGTATGTGGATGATGCTCTCGCGGACCATCCCGAGATCAACGGCTACGAACTTAGGTATGAGAAACGGTTCGCCTCCGGGATCTCGGCGCTGACCTGGCACCTCCCCGCGGAACCCCTCACACTCTGCGCCTATCGGGTGGGCAGGGATTCCCTTCCCGTGCCGGGTACCCGGCTGGACCTCTTGCACCGTGTCAAGCGGCGCGAGTTGAGATGGGCACCGGACGACGGTTCATGGGTGGTGTCCTGTGTCTGGGCGGAGCGCATTGTACCGTCGTATGATCCAATGCACCCCCTGTCTGGTAAGGCGTATATCGACAATTTCTTCGGTCGATTTGACAGGCGTTTTCCGCGCGAGGCGGGCAGGGGGCTCAACTACTTCTTCTCGGATGAGCTCTGGTTCCGCCTCCGGCATCCGATATGGAACGAGGTCTTCGCAAGCGAATTCTTGAAGCGGAAGGGATACGACCTCCGGCCGCTTCTTCCTTCACTCTTCGCCAACATGGGACCGGAGACCCCCAAGATTCGGCTCGATTACAACGACGTCATGGTGTCGCTGAGCGAAGAGCACTTCTTCCGCCCCCTCTTTCAGTGGCATGAGGATCGTGGGATGACGTTCGGCTGCGATCACGGCGGGCGTGGTAAGGATGTGGCGGAGTTCGGAGACTATTTCCGCACGCAGAGGTGGAATCAGGGTCCGGGTTGCGATCAGCCGTTCCTTCAGCAGGACATCATCAAGAACAAGGTGGCCTCCTCGATAGCCCATCTGTACCAGCGCCCGCGCGTGTGGCTTGAGGCTTCCCACAGCAGTGGATGGGGGACGAGCTCCGCTGACCTGGCTGGAGCTACGTTCGGGAATTTCGTCATGGGACAAAATCTCCTGACCTTGCACGGCCTCTACTACTCGACACACGGTGGCTGGTGGGAATGGGCGCCGCCCTGCAATCACTTCCGCATGCCGTACTGGCAGCATATCGATCCGTTGCTGCGCAGCGTGCAGCGCCTCAGCTACCTTCTGTCACAGGGTCACCACAGGGCCGATGTCGCAGTCCTCTACCCCATTGAACCTGTGGTCGCGGGGATGGGAGGGCCGGAGGCGGTCACCGCAGCCTTCACCGCCGGAGAAGTGCTCTATAACGCAGGTATCGACTTCGACTTCATTGACTATGAGTCGCTGGCGCGATCAACAGTGGCAAACGGCGCCATTGCAGTGTCCGGCGAGGAGTACCGGGTGCTGGTCATCCCGTCGATGAAAGCCATCCGCCTGGCATCGCTCTCGGGAGCGGCCGAACTGGTGGCATCAGGCGGAGTGGTGGTGAATATTGGGACGGTTCCCGAAGTCAGCGAGAAGGGGGCAGGAGACAGCCAGTTCGAATCGCTCCGGGCCGGCCTGTTCGGTGACGCCGCGGTGCTTCGGACCGGACTCGAGCTCTTGCGGTCAAACGGCCGCGGCGGCGCCGTCTACCAGTGCGACCAGAACGATAGCCTCTGTAGCCTCGTCAGCAGGTTGTTCCCTCGGGATTTTGAGGTGATCTCATACCCGGCGAACGCCCCGATAACGCCTCCGAGGGTGATGCACAGACGCATTGCCGGACGTGACATCTATGCCGTGTACAATCTCCCGGCCGACACTGAGTGCTTCTTTCGGAGCAAGGGGACTGTGGAAGTGTGGAATCCCTGGACCGGTGAGCGTAGATTGCTGTGTATGGGGCGGCCTTTGAGCGAGGGGACAATCCTCCGGCTGCCGATGTCGCAGTACGACGTGCAGCTGATCGTCTTCGGTCCAGGCGAGCATGAGACCTTTGTGGAAACGACCACGCTGGCCGCGGTCGACTCGGTCTCGACGGCGGGGGGGAGGCTAACGCTGTGGGGAGCGAGCACGACGGCCGGTCCAGCTGAGGCGATGGTCCGGCGAGGCGGGACGGTGCACAGGCTGGCGGGCGAGGCGCCTTCCGGGCGTGCAACAAAACCGCTGACCGGGGAGTGGGAGTTCGAGGTTCAGCCCGTTCTGGACAACCGGTGGGGCGACTTTCACTGGCCGCCGACGATGGAGCTGATCGGGCCCGAAGTGCACCGTCTTGCCTACCTCGAAGCGTCCGCTCCTTCACCTCGCTTGCTGAATCCCTCAGGAGGGAAGAACCCGGACACTGTGTCCTGCTCGTACGGTGCGCAGTTCTGGAAGCTTGGGCCGCTCCCCGGGATCATCCCGGATAGCTTGCTGATACTGGGACCGGAGTACGATCCTGGCGATCAGGTAACCTTCAACGGAAAGACCTATGCCTGGCAGCCGTATCACTTCTCCTGGCGGTGGGGTGTTGAGGGTGATCCCGGCCACCAGGGGTATCACGGCCTGAAGGAACAGGTCCACGACGAGTTCCTCCGGCTGGGTAGGCTGACCCAGGACTGGACAACGACAAAGCGAGAACTTGAAGAGGGGGGAAGCTACTACTGTCTCTTCACAGGCATCATCGCTCCCGCCGAAGGCACCTATGCTATTCACCACGGGGGTGTTCGTCCAGCGGTACTACGGATCAACGGGGCGGCGCTCGATACGGCCGCGCAGAGCGCGCAGCTCAAGACGGGTCTGAATACGCTGCAGCTATGGTATGACAAGCCGTGCGTCACGTACTTCGTCATGCACGGCATGACAGCGTCGGCCGCGCCGGCAGGCCCGCGCGACCAGAACACCCCTGCGAAATCCCTGGCCACGAACTGGTATGGTGATAGGACGATACTCCCGTTCGATGCGCGCTTTCGGGAAGAGTCGCCGGAGGGGCGGTATACCTTCATGTCGGCGCCGGGCATGAAGCAGATGCGATTTGCCGCTCACGGCGACGTTGAGGTGTCTGTCGACGGCGAGCAGGTGCACATCACCAAGGGGGTCGTCAGAGGTGACGGAGCAATGGAATACACGGTCGATCTTGACAGCCTCGCGCCACGGGCCGTGGAAGTCGCGATTCACATCCGACAGAAGCGGGGATTCTACGGAGGGGCTGCCATTCCCGACCCGATACGTCTGGAATGTGGCAAAGGGATGATGGAGATCGGAGACTGGTCAAGGAACGATGCGCTTTATGCGTACTCGGGAGGAGTACGGTATCGCAAGGTGGTTCGCCTGAGCTCCGACGAGGTGAGTCAAAAGGTTGGGCTTGACCTGGGGGCTGTTGTCTCCACAGCCGAAGTTTGGGTCAACGGTGTCAACGTCGGTGTGAGGGTGTCGCCTCCCTGGTTCTACGACATTTCAACGTCGGTTCGAGCGGGTGAGAATTCGATCGAGGTGCTTGTCTATAACACCGCTGCAAATCACTACACGAGCATTCCGACACGGTACCGGGGGCCAATCACGTCGGGCATCCTGGGCCCGGTGACGCTGAACGTTAGCGGGCGAGCGATCCTGACGGAGTAAGGGACCGGTCGGGAAATTCGGCTTCAATGTTTCGTACGCTAACCTGCGGTGCTTGGAGAATCATTCGATCTCCGTCGTGAACAACAGGAGTAGCACTATGGCCAAGGCGCTGGAACAGACAAAAAAGTACCTGCTCTCGGGTGTATCGTATGCCATCCCGTTCGTTGCATGCGGGGGGATCTTGATTGCCGTCGCGATCGCCTTTGCGCCGATGACGCCGACAGGACCCGATTTCTCCAATTCACCCTTCCTGAAGCTGATCCTCGATATCGGAACCGCGGCGTTCGCCTTCCTGGTGCCCGTGCTGGGGGGATACATCGCGTTCGGTATTGCCGACCGCCCGGGGCTGGTGGCGGGGTTCGTCGGAGGCTATATCGCCAATGAGGTCGGCGCCGGCTTCCTCGGTGGGATTGTTGCCGGACTCCTGGCCGGCTTCGTCGTCCTGTACATCAAGAAGATCAAGCTGCCCCCCTACCTGAGGCCGGTAATGCCGATCCTGGTCATCCCCGTCATTTCCTCGCTGGTGGTGGGGCTCATCATGTACCTGGTGGTGGGCGCGCCGATCAAAGATCTGATGACCTTCCTCTCGGAGTGGCTCAGGGGCATGGGAACAGGGAACAGTGTGGTCCTCGCGCTGATCCTGGGGGCGATGATCGCCTTCGACATGGGCGGGCCGGTGAACAAGGTGGCCTTCTTCTTTGGTGCTGCCATGATCAAAGAGGGGAACTTCGCCGTCATGGGGGCATGCGCCGCGGCGATCTGCATCCCTCCGATTGGGCTAGGACTTGCGACTGTGCTTGGTCGGAATCTGTGGTCAGATGAGGAGCGGGAGGCGGGGTACGCAGGTCTGGCGATGGGGATGATCGGGATCACCGAAGGGGCGATTCCTTTTGCAGCAGCCGATCCCGTGCGCGTCATCCCGACGATCATGGCCGGCTCGATGGTCGGCGCGGTGATCGCGATGCTCGGCGGCGTCGGCGATCATGCGCCTCACGGCGGCCCCATCGTGCTGCCTGTGATCGATAATCGTATCGTGTATGTCATCGCGATCCTTGCGGGATCGCTGACAGTTGCCTTTGTCATCAACGCACTCAGAAAATTTTCGAAGGCAAGACGGAAGGAGGGTGCATAATGAAGCTGGTCGCAGTGACTGCCTGTCCGACGGGCATCGCGCACACTTACATGGCGGCGGAACAGCTTGAGAAGACCGCGAAGAAGCGCGGTCACACGATCAAAGTGGAGACCCAGGGCTCCATGGGGATCGAAAACGAACTGTCCCAAGAGGAGATCGACGCGGCCGACGTGGCGATCTTTGCGGTCGGGATCCCCGTCCGCAATGGTGAGCGTTTCGCAAAGATCAAGATTGTTGAAATGAGCGTGCAGGATGCAATTAAGAACCCCGACAGCGTTTTTTCGAAACTCGGGTAGCGCACCGACGGTGTGATCGATGGCCCTGGAATTTGACTTTGTGTTCCCCCTGAAAAACGGCATGCACGCTCGTCCGGCAAGCCGTTTTCAGGACGTTGCCAATGCCTACCGTTCCAGCATCACGTTTGTGAACCGGCAGACCGGGGTCAGTGCGAACGGCAAGAGCACGCTCTCGCTGGTGGCATCCGTTACCCATGAAGGCGATCAGTGCTCGCTAATTGTTGACGGGGAGGACGAAGGGGCGGCGTACGAGGCCATGCGTCGCTTCCTGACGGAAGAATTTCCCGGATGTGACGAGGATCTGGTGGTCCCGGAGGCAACACCGGGAGTGGCACGGTCCCTCCCCAGAGCATTGCGGGGAGAGCAGGTGCGCCTCGAAGTGGGAGCCCCCGCGAGCAAGGGGATCGCCCGTGCTCGTGCGGTCGTGCTGAGCCGCCCCGCCCTTGAGCAGCCGCCGGGAGGTTGGGCAAAGGGAACCGACGACGATGAGATTGCCCGTGTCACCGGGGCGTTGCGTGATGCGCAGGCAAGGATGCGCGCGCAGCTTGCCACGATGAAAGAAGGGATCGAGCATGCCATCCTCAAGGCACACCTGTCGATAGCAGGCGATCCCGACTTCGCGACTAGGGTGGAAGGGACAATCCACCAGCGCCACTGCACCGCCGGAGAGGCGCTCATCGAGACCTCACGCCGCTATGGTGAGATCCTCGCCGGTTCAGGAAGTATATATCTGCAGGAGCGCATTCTTGACATCCAGGACGTTACATCCCAGCTCATCACCGCGATATACGGAAGTGCCTCCGCCGACAGTCAGACGCAACTTGCAGAAGATGCCATCTGTATTGCAGATAACCTGCCCCCCTCGCAGTTCATCGCGCTGGACAAGCGACACATCAAGGGCCTCGCACTCGCGCACGGTGGAGCGACGTCACATACTGTCATTCTTGCTCGATCGTTCGGGATTCCCTGCGTAACGGGGATTCCCGGCATCCACAGGACTGTTGCTCCTGGGGAAGACATTATTCTTGATGCCGATCGGGGATTCCTGATTCGAATTCCGTCGCCTAGGGTGGGCCGCTTCTACGCGCGGGAGGCCGACAAGCTGGAACGGATGAAGGCGAAGTTGCGCCGGTTTGCCGACCTGCCTGGAGTCTCCGCAGATGGAAGGAGGCTGGAGATCGCGGCGAATGCGGCAAGCCCCGAGGAAGTCGGTGCGGCAATGGCAAACGGGGCCGAAGGGATCGGGCTGTACAGGACAGAGATGCTCTTCATGGACAGGAATGCCCCCCCCGACGAAGAGGAGCAGCACAGGATCTATGCGCACGCGGCGAAGAGCGCAGGAGACAGGTCGATTATCATCCGCACGCTCGATATCGGCGGTGATAAACCGATTCCCTATCTCAATCTTCCTCCAGAGGAAAACCCCTTCCTGGGGTATCGAGCGATCCGTCTGTATGGGGAGTCACCACAGCTCATCAATACTCAACTGCGCGCAATCCTCCGCGCCTCCGTCTCCGGCAATCTGAAAGTCATGTTCCCGATGGTTTGCTCCGTGCAGGAAGTCCTCGCACTTAAAACACGGCTTCGGGAGCTGATGAGAGAACTTGATTCCGAAGGAGTGTCGTACAACCCAGAGATTCCTGTGGGGATCATGCTGGAGATCCCGTCTGCAGCCTTTGTCATCGATCAACTCAGCCGAGAACTGGACTTCTTCAGCATCGGCTCCAACGACCTGACGCAGTACTTCCTGGCCACTGACCGTGCGAACCCCAAGGTTGGTTTCCTTTACTCCCCGTTCCACCCGTCGTTCCTGCGTTTGCTGAAGCAGATTATCGATGAAGCACACCGGCACGAGAGATGGATCGGACTGTGCGGAGAAATGGGGGGAAATCCGCTCGCAACGCCGCTGTTCCTGGGATATGGGATCGATGAGATCAGTCTTGCTCCTTCGTTGATTCCTGCCGTAAAAGAGGTCACTCATCGTTGCCGGGTTCCTGAGTGTGAGGCCCTTCTGGCATCGGTGCTGCAGATGGAGAGTCCGGAAAGCGTCGAGGGTGCCCTAAAGGAATTCAGCTCGTCTCAAAGGGGCGGCGCGTTGATAACGGCGGAGCTTGTCGACCTTTCATCCCAGGCCACATCCAAGCAGGAGGCGATTCGAGAGCTCGTGGACCTTCTGCACAGTGAAGGGCGCGTGAGCGATCCGGACCCGGTCGAAGAGGCGGTGTGGGCGCGCGAGGAAACGTACCCGACGGGCATGGGATTTGGGGTGGCGATCCCGCACTGCAAGTCGCTGCATGTCACGGTCAATTCCATTGCTGTGCTCAAGCTGACGACACCGGTTCCATGGAAGGTGCCTGAGGAAGACCCGGTGCATTTCCTGATTCTCATTGCCATCTCGGCGGCCGCCAAGGGTGACCAGCACCTGAAAATCATCGCCGGCCTGGCGCGCAAGCTGATGCACGAGGAATTCCGGCAGCAATTGATGGATGCGACAGTTTCTGACACGATTGTAGACCTCCTGGAGCAGCATCTCCATGTGTGATCAGCTCTGGCGACGTCAGAAAGGTCTCATTCTGAAGGAGGCGCGCAGTGAGTGGACAACGGTCCATCCTTCTCGCTCTTTTTCTGAGCCTTGCGCCCTGCATCTCTCAGGGGCAGCGGCTCGGGGGTGGGGGCGAGGCTCACCCTGACCTCAAGACGAATGCCGCATCGTTGAGGAAGTGGCAGGAGATGCGGTTCGGTATGTTCATCCACTGGGGGCCTGTAACACTTCGCGGTACCGAGATCGGATGGTCGCGCGGGCCCCAGGTACGAATCGAGGACTATGACACCCTCTACAAAGAGTTCAATCCCATCTTGTTCAACGCCAGGGAGTGGGTACGCACGGCAAAAACTGCGGGGATGAAGTATCTCGTTATTACGTCGAAACATCACGACGGCTTTTGCCTCTGGGATTCGAAGTATACCGAGTATGACGTCATGAACACCCCGTTTCGCCGCGACGTTCTGAAAGAGCTGTCGGAGGAATGCGAACGACAGGGGATCATGTTCTGCACCTACTACTCCATCCTCGACTGGCATCACCCCGACTACTCGACTCGCTACGGCGGTGACAGACGCCCTGTGGAGTCCTCCGACATGAATCGATACCGGCAATACCTGAGGAATCAGGTCGGCGAACTCATCACGGACTATCGGACAAACATCCTTTGGTGTGACGGCGAGTGGGAGGCCTCGTGGACGCACAAGGACGGGATGGACCTCTATGCGTACGCAAGGAGCCTAAACGACAAGCTGCTGATCAATAATCGGGTTGACAAGGGTCGGGAGGGGATGAAGGGGATGACCACATCTGACAGATTTGCGGGGGACTTCGGCACGCCGGAACAGGAGGTGGGGTTCTTCGACAACGACAATCCCTGGGAATCGTGCATCACGATTGGCCAGCAGTGGTCCTGGAAACCCAACGACAGGATCAAGTCGCTCAGGGAGTGCATCCAGACACTGGCAAAGACGGCTGGCGGGGGCGGCAATCTCCTGCTCAATATCGGGCCGATGATGGATGGCAGGATCGAGCAGCGGCAGACCAAGCGGTTGAAGGAGATCGGCCATTGGTTAAGTCGCTATGGCGAAAGCATTTACGGGACTACCGGCGGGCCGTTCCTCCCAACCTCATGGTTGGCTTCCACCTGTAAGGGGAATCTCATCTATGTCCACCTTCTCATTTCCCCAAGGGAAGAACTACGCTTGCCAGCGATACCGCAACGAACAATCAAGGGGGTCCGCATCCTCGGCGGCGATTCCTTGGAGTTCCGTGAGGAGGCAAACCAGCTTGTCGTCACATTGCCACCTGAACCGGTTGATGAACACGATGCCGTTCTGGTGCTGGATCTCGACGGGTCGGCCGAGGGGATCGCGCCGCTCGAGGTGCCTGCCAATACATTTAAGGGAGTGGTGGATGCCGACATCAGGCTGACCCATCCTCCAAGTCCGTCCTACTCTGCACTGGGAGCGCCATCGCTGATCGACAGGGTCCGGGGTACGGCCGACTTCCGTGACGGAACCTGGCTGGGATTCGAACAGGATGATTGTGAAGCGGTGATCGATCAACGTTCGGCGAACCCGGTCAGCAGTGTGGTTGTCGGATGCATCAACGCCCAGGGTTCGTGGATCTTCCTTCCAAAAGCGATTGACGTGGAGGTGTCGGACAACGGCACAGACTTCAGGCAAATCGGCAAGCTAGATGTGGAGCACCCAGGCCGGGACGATGGTGTGTACATACGAGACTTTCCGGTGGTGTGCGAACGAGCTGCGGCACGGTTTGTCAAGATACGGGTTGCCAATATCGGTGTGTGCCCGCCCTGGCACAAGGGCGCCGGGGGCAAAGCGTGGGTGTTTGTCGACGAGATAACGGTGGAGTAGTGAATCGGCTGCTAGTGCGTCATCCACTTCCAGGTTATGGTTCCATAGGACCACGGTCTGCTCTTCGGCGGCCGGTCTGTTGTGCCGGCGAGCGTGCCATCAGCGCGCCGTTTCACACGAGCCTCGAGCCAGGTGTGCGCTCCTGTCTCATACTCGAAGCTTGATCCATCGTCGTCGTAAATGTGCGTGGTGCCTTCAGCGGTCCCGTAATGTAGGATCTCCAGTGGAATGCCGTCCTGGAGTTGTGAGAGTTGTCGCTGGGCGGCAATGAGCGAAATCATTCCGCCATCTTTGACAAACAGTGGGATCGTCTCCAAACCAGGGGTGATGGTGATGGTCTCGGCCTCTCCGGCGTACTCGCCGGTATGGAAGTCATACCACTTGCCATGAGGGAGGAAAACCGCCCGCTGTTTCTCTCCGGCGAGCATGGGTGCGACAAGCATGTATTCTCCCATCATGTACTGGTCTTTGATCTCCTGCTGTGCGGCGCGGAGATACTCCTCTGTGTCGTTTGGTTGCGGACTAACGGACTCCTCCAGCACCATCGAGCGGAACGGAGGAATGCCATCACGCTGGTACCTGGCGAATGTAGTGTAGAGATAGGGAAGCAGGCGGCTCCGGAGGAAGGCGACGTTGCGGACTGCAGGAAACACCTCTGGAAACGACCAGGGTTTTGTGCCGTCAGCCCACGCGTTGATCATCGCCATCGGCGAAAAGCAGCCCATCTGCATTCTGCGGAGCCATTCTTCGCCGGTCGTTGAGCTGCGTACTTCCGGTGTCCAAAGAACGCCAGCAAAACTGCTGTTGACTAGGGCCGTCAGGAAGCCGGCATGGCTGTAGTAATCGGAATACAGCACAAAGGGAAAACTGCTTGATCCGGCGTTCGACCCGCGCACCAGGCCGTACGTCCGTTTTCCCTGCTCGCGAAACAGGCCGTGAATCATTCGTTGAAGCTGAAGAGGGTATGTTTGCCTCATCTGCTCGCCACTTAGACCCGATGGAAACGTCGCAACGTCAGGCCAGAGCCAGGAGTCAAAACCATCGCACTCGTCAATCTTGTACCCGCTCACGCCGAAGTCGAGCTGGTTCTCAGTGAACTGGGCCGATGCGATCGTGCGTGATTCCTGCAGCGTGTAATCTGGAACAGTTCCGCACCACACTGTGTGGGATCCCGTGAAGGGCTCGATGGATTTCGCAATGGACGCCTCGGGCGAGACATACGGATTCATCCACAGGTTCAGGCGGATTCCCTTGCTCAGCATCTCCCTGGTGAACTGATCAGGATGCGGGAAGCGGGACGAGTCCCATTCGTACGTACATGGATACGACTTGCTTTGCCACCCCGGTTCTAGGCCGATCACGTCCAGGGGAAAGCCGTGCTTCTCGAACGCCTCCACTTCCCTGCGAACATCAGAATCTGAAAACGAGGTCGGAACGCGCTGCCAGAATCCCAGTCCCCATTTGGGAGGCAACACACCTCCGCCACAGAAGAGGACATATCGCTGAACAACGGCAAGCGGAGAGGGGCCGCCGAAAACATAGATCCTCGCGCCGGGAGCTGGAATGAGGATCTCCACACCGTCAGAGGCCGGCTGAGCTGACCAGAGCGGATCCGTGGTCCGATCCCTCGCTTGGGGATGATGGGGACTATCTTTGCGCACTGCGGTTCCAATCCAGACGTCGAGGTAGCGTGCCGAATTGACGAGGACGCCGTACCCCTTGCTCGAGACATAGAATGGTACTGGAGCGTGCGTGCGACCGTTGTCCCGGTCAGCGTAGTGGTCCACATGCAGACGGAGTATTCTCCCGCGCTGGTGGACAGTCTGAAAATTCAGTCCGAAGCCGTAGATCTGCTCGTCACGGTCCAGCGGGAACCGGAGGTAGGTCTTGCCGTCGTGGAGGACAACAGTGATGTCCGTCTCCTTCAGGGGGAACTGTACAGGTCCCTTTCGGGAGAGCGCAGTCAACTGTGGCATTGCTCCCGCCATGTCGAGGAGGTTCACAGACTCCGGCGTCCCTACGGTAGATTCCCAGATGCCCGGTGCTTCCTCCTTCCATACAACGGGGGTCCGTTCCGGTTGAGCGGAAAGGTTCTGGCGGTAGCTGTCTACGCTTTGATTGGAAGGGCAACCCACAAACGTCAAGGCGAGGGCGAGTCCAGCGATGGTCTTCGAAATACCCATGTTCGTTGTCCTCTAGTTCGTGTAGGCAGCGTTCACGTCAGCTGGATAGTAGAGAAATGACAATCGCGAATCAAATGCCCTTTGGTGGAAATGAGGGTACAGCATGCGAATGATTATAGGGACGCTGCTCTCTGTGCTTGTGGCTGTGTCCAGCCTGAGCGCGCAGCACAGTGTGGACGGGTATGTGCCTGAAACCGACCCCCTCGTTCTGAAGAGGCTGCGGAAATGGCAAGACATCAAGTTTGGTCTGTTTATGCATTGGGGGCTCTACAGCCAGTGGGGGATCGAGGCCTCCTGGAGCTTGTGCAGCGAAGACATGGGCTGGAATGGGCGTGAGAAGGGTCGGTTTCAGAACTACGAACAGTACAAGGATGACTATCGCAATCTCCGAAAAGTGTTCAATCCTACAAAATTCAACCCTGGGAAGTGGGCCCGGGCGGCAAAGGCGGCCGGCATGCGATATGTCGTGCTGACAGCCAAGCATCACGATGGATTCTGCCTGTTCGACACGGAAACCACCGACTTCAAAATCACCTCCGCAGAGTGCCCCTTTCACGTTCACCCCCGGGCCAACATTGCGAAGGAAACCTTCGATGCCTTTCGCGCTGAGGGGTTCATGATCGGCGCCTATTTCTCCAAAGCGGATTGGAACTGCGAGGATTATTGGTGGCCGTATTTTGCCACGCCCGATCGGCATGTAAACTATAACCCTGCTAAGTACCCCGAACGGTGGAACAGGTTCAAGGAGTTCACATTCCGGCAGATCGAGGAATTGATGACCGAATATGGGGCGGTGGATATTCTCTGGCTGGACGGGGGCTGGGTCCGACCCCTGAACAACATCCCCACGAGGTTCGAGAATTGGGCGAAGAAGAACAACTGGGACCAGGACATTGACATCGAAAGAATCGCAGGTATGGCAAGATCCCATCAACCGGGACTGATCATCGTGGATCGGACCGTTGCCGGGAGATTCGAGAACTACGTGACGCCCGAGGGGAGCGTCCCGGCCGAGCCCATCCTCGTGCCCTGGGAGACCTGTATGACGATGTCCACCGGCCAATGGTCATTCGCGCCAAACCAGGACTTTCTTCCTGCCCGGAGACTGATCCATACGCTGGTGGATAATGTCTCCAAGGGCGGCAACCTGCTCCTCAATATCGGCCCTAGCCCCGAAGGGGAATGGTCTGACACCGCCTACAAGCGCTTGGAGGAAATCGGCTCCTGGATGAGCGTGAATGATGAAGCCATCTACGAAACAGAGTTCATTGCGCCGTTCCAGGACGGCAAGGTCCGGTTGACCAAGAAGAAGAAGAGCGACGCGGTGTATGCCGTGTACCTTGCTGATGAAAACGAGCTGCGGCCTCCCGCCACGATCCGCCTGCATACCATTCAACCGAAGGCGGGGGCTGTCGTGACGATGTTGGGCGTGAAGGAGGCACTGAAATGGGAAGCCAATGGAACAGGCTGTACGATTGAGATCCCCGCATCAGTGCGGGACACGCCACCGTGCAGCTACGCGTGGACGGTACGGATCTCCGACCATGTGCACGCACGCTAAGTGAGATAGACAATCTGCTCAGGAGGTAGACATGAAGGTTCGACCCTTTCTTCTGCTCACTCTCCTTTGGAGCGTGGCAGCCGCCCAGGAACCCGACTCGGTGAAAGAAGAACGCATGCAGTGGTTCGCCGATGCGAAACTCGGCATCTTCATCCACTGGGGCATCTATGCGGTCAACGGCATTGACGAATCATGGTCCTTCTATAATGGCTACATCACCTACGATGACTACATGAAGCAGCTGAGCGGATTCACTGCTTCGAAGTACGATCCTGCCGCCTGGGCGCAGCTGATCAAGGTGAGCGGGGCCCGCTACGCTGTGCTGACCACCAAGCACCACGACGGTGTGGCACTCTGGGACACCCGACAGAACGACCTGAGCGTCGTCAAGAAGGCACCTGCCGCCCGCGACCTCATCGCGCCGTTCTGTGACGCGCTGCGCAAACAGGATCTCAAGGTTGGCCTCTACTTCTCGCACCTGGATTGGTCCCATCCTGATTACCCTCATTTTACCCGGAAGGAGAAGCGCTATGAAAGTGATTCGGTAAGGTGGGAGCGATTCCTGAAGTTCCAGCGCGCGCAGATCAAGGAAGTGGCGACGGGATTCCGCCCTGATCTCCTCTGGTTCGATGGCGACTGGGATTACTCGGCCGAGGAGTGGAGAGCGAAGGAACTGCGGGAACAGATTGCCCAATGGCTCCCCAAGGGCATCGTCAATTCCCGCATCAACGGGTATGGAGACTATGACACGCCGGAACAGGGCGTGCCCATCACGCGACCCAAGAGCCGCTGGTGGGAGTTGTGCATGACCATGAATGATTCGTGGGGTTACCAAGGAAACGATACGAACTACAAGACGCGTAACCAGATCATCAGGATTCTGGTCGACTGCATCAGCATGGGGGGGAACCTGCTGCTCGATATCGGACCGAAAGAAGACGGGACCATCCCCCCTGAACAGGAGGACATTCTCCGCGAGCTGGGGCGGTGGACCAGCAAGCACAAGGACGCCATGTACGGCACGGTGGCGGGCATACCGAAGGACTACTTCTACGGGCCGTCGGCGCTGTCGAAAGACCGCTCGATCCTGTATCTGTATCTGCTGGATCAGCCTCGGGGACCGGTGCTTCTCAAAGGGTTGAAGAACACGATCCATCGGGTGTGGGTTGTCGGGAACGGGACGAAGCTTGACACAAAGATCATGATGAAGGCCTGGTGGAGCAAGATTCCAGGCTTGGTGTACATCGATGTCCCGACCCGGGTGCTCGATCCGCAGGTGACAGTGCTAGCTGTTATGCTTGACGGACCTGTGGATCTGTATCGTGAGGGCGAGTAGACGCAGGCGTCCTTGCCCGGCCAACTTCGCGGCGGTGTCTTCATTATTGCGCCAGCCTCGAGATCTTGACCGTCCAGGCGTACTTGCAGGGCCCCTGTTTCTGGGCCGAGGGGGGGACCTCGACAATCACCCCTTTCCCGACGGCTTCCCATTTCAGGTCTTCCTTGACGCCAAGCATCGTCACGGACGCTCCGGGATCAGGTTTCACCGTGCTCAGCCAGATTCTCGATGGCGGATTCTCCTCATCCTCGTCGCCAAGGTAAACGGCGTAGACTGCGCCCTCCTTGGTGCTCGTCAGGCACACCTTGCCTTCTTTGTAGGGTGCGATGGGGCGCGTTGCATAGATGGCTTCGCCGTTGACCTTCAGCCAGGCGCCGATCTGTGCAAGACGATCATACGCATCGTCGTGCCAGGTCCCGTCCGGGCCAGGACCAATGTTCAAAAGCAGGTTGCCTCCTTTTGAGACCACATCCACGAGCATATGAACCAGCGCGCGGCTGCTTTTGTAAGTGTCTTCAAAAGTGAAGGACCAGCTTGTGGTTGCAGTGATGCATGACTCCCAGGGATACGGGAGCATTCTTTCGGGGACGACGTTTTCCGGCGTCAGGTAGTTTTGGTATTTTCCGTATACGGCCCGGTCCACAACGATCAATCCCGGCTGATGTACCCTGGCCTTTCGTGCAAGCTCGGCCATATTGATGTCCTGGCTTTGGATATGGCCGAACTTGTAATCGGGGCCCAAGACGTATTTCATGACCTCGTCGCGGGTCATCGGCTGCACCCAGCCGCCATCGAGCCACAGGAGATCGATCGGACCGTAACCCGTCATCAATTCGTCGATCTGGGCATGGGTGTAGTCTACAAACTTCTGCCATCGGTCCGGATATTTCTTGACATCGTAGTTCACATTTCTGTCCGGCGTCGGGAAGTACGGCCACCAGTAATACTCGGTGTGCCAGTCCGGCTTGGAAAAGTAGACTCCAGCCCAGAGTCCCTGCTCTCTGAATGCTGCAATGATCTCTTTGAGAATGTTCGCCCGGGGATTTGAGGAGAAGGGGGTGGATGGGTGGGTGATCCGGTAGTTTGTGGTTCTGGTGTCGAACATGCAGAACCCGTCATGGTGCTTTGCCATTCCGACGACATACTTGGCGCCTGCTTCCCGGGCCGCCTTTGCCCACTTCTGCGGGTTGAATTTCACCGGATTGAACGTTCTTGCGAGAGCCTCGTAGTCGTTCTTGTACTGGACGTAGTCCGGGCTCTTTCGCTGGCACCACGGTTCGTCTTCAGCACAAATGGACCAGGATTCCACGACTCCCCACTGACTGTATGGTCCCCAGGTCAGCATGAGTCCGAACTTCAGATCCTGCCACTGCTCGAGTTTCTGGACAACGCGTGGGTCAGTCTCCGGCACATACGGCCCTTGCCCCTGTGCGCGGAGCGTCAGGGACGCACTCAACGTGAACAAGCACAGAGTCACAATGGATGGTCTCATGGGAAGTCTCCTTTCCGGTCACCAAGGGGACATCGTGCTCCAAGGTAGGGGAGTTCAGCCGCTGAATCAACAACAGATACGCGAATCGGAGCTCTCGTTAAGAGAGCTGAGGGTGCAAAGATGAAATATCTCTTCCATCTTCTCATCATCCTTGTTGTCACACTCCCTGGCTGCAGCGGCGCTGGAGACAGCGCGGAGAATGGAGACGGAGACCCATCCCGGTATGACGTGGTATGGACATCTCCGAGCGAGGATCACAATGGCTCGATGCCTCTTGGCAACGGGGACGTTACCCTTAATGCGTGGGTTGAGGAGTCTGGAGCTCTGGTCTTCTATATCGGCAAATCGGACAGCTGGGATGAGAACGGGAGGTTGCTCAAAGTTGGCCGCCTGAAGATTTCCTTTGACCCCAGCCCGCTAGCTCCATTGCGCGGGTTTGAACAGAGGCTGGACCTGTCCACCGCAACGCTTCAGGCACGGTACGGCGAAGGGGAGAATGCTGTTTCTGTGAGCGTGTGGGTCGATGCCAACCGTCCGGTGATCCGGGTTGAGCTTGACAGCAAGAAACCCACCCGTGCTGTTGCCGCGATCGAACTCTGGAGAACGACTCGGTTCGCGTTGCCGTCTTTAGAGGTGAGCGATCTGCTGTTCGGTCGCAAGACCGAAGATGGCAAACAGGTGGTGGCGACTGTGGAGCCCGATTCCGTTCTCGAGGTCCAGAGGAGCCGCATCGGATGGTTCCACCACAACCGCACCTCGGTGGGCCCCGAGCTGATCGCGACCATTCAAGGGTTGCAGGGGTTCGCGAGGTCGGATCCTCTGCTGCACCGGACCTTTGGCGCCGTTGTGACCGCCGAGCATGCCGACGCTCTCGATCGTCTGCACCTACAGTCGCCCATTTCCTCGCGTCATCTCTTTAACGTCTATGTGGTCACGGAGCATCCCGCCAGTCCGCAGGAGTGGCTCAGGGCCGTGGACGATGTGATCGCAGAAGCCAAACCGATCCCCCTGAGAACGTCGCGCAACGAACATGAGGCATGGTGGCAGAAGTTCTGGGATCGAAACTGGATTCATGTGACATCCGCTGATTCGAGCGATATGGCGACGGCTCATGAGGCGTATGCCGTCAGCCGAGCGTATGCGCTGCAGCGATTCATCAATGCATGCGCCGGCCGGGGGGAGCACCCGATCAAATTCAACGGCTCTCTGTTGACTGTTCCGTATCGCGACAAACCCGGTGATGCCGATTACCGCCAGTGGGGCCCCGGCTACTGGTGGCAAAACACACGGCTTCCCTACTACAGCATGCCCGCCTCTGGAGACTACGATCTGATGGAGCCTCTGTTTCGGATGTATGGGAAGGACCTGATGCCGCTGTTCCGCTATCGAACACGCTTGTACATGAACCATAACGGTGCGTTCATCCCCGAATGCATCTACTTCTGGGGAGATGTCTTCAGCGAGACCTATGGCTGGACACCGTTCGGGCAAAGAGGTGACAAGCAGCAGGAAAGCCGCTGGCACAAGTGGGAATGGGTCTCAGGTCTGGAGCTCGTCTGGCTGATGCTCGACTACTACGAGCACACGCTCGACGAGAAATTCCTGCAGGTTATGGTACTCCCGACTGCATATGAGATCATAACCTTCTTCGACCAGCACTATCCCACCGATGGGGATGGCAGAATGGTCATGTATCCATCGCAGGCCGCTGAGACATGGTGGGATTGCATAAATCCGATGCCTGAGGTGGCAGGGTTACACGCTGTGGTCGATCGCCTTGGGTTGTTGCCCCAGACGAGTACAACCTCCGAACAGAGAGAGTCTTGGGCGGAGTTCAAGAAGAAGATACCCGATCCGCCGGTGCACACGGCAAACGGCAAGACGATGCTTGCCCCTGCTGCCACGTTCGCAACGAAGATGAACGTAGAAAACCCCGAGCTGTATGCTGTCTTCCCCTTCCAGCTTTTTGGATTCAACATGCCGCAGAAGGAACTTGCCCTCGAGGCCTTCCGGCAGCGTCAGGACAGGGGAAATGCAGGATGGCGACAGGACGACATTTTCGCGGCCTATCTCGGTCTGGCTGACACAGTCCGCCAGTATGTCGTTGGTCGCGCCAGAAACAAGCATGCTGATTCCAGATTCCCGGCCTTCTGGGGTCCGAACTACGATTGGATTCCCGACCAGACTCACGGAGGGGTCTTGATGAAGGCCCTACAGGCCATGGTGATGCAAACGAACGGGAGAGATTTATATCTCCTCCCAGCATGGCCCGACGCGTGGAATGTGAAGTTCCGGATGCATGCGCCGTTCAACACCACGATCAGCGGCAGCTACGTCAACGGAAAGATGGAGAGTCTCACCGTGGAGCCGCCTGAAAGATCTGGGGATATTCAACGGTCCTATCTCACACATCCAGTCAAGAGCAATCAATGATGACATCTCCGTTGCGCATGTTAATGATCGCCGGAAACGTGGTTCTTGCGGTGGCTGGTGTTCAGTGTGCCGCCGCCCTGGCGTCGCCAACCCAGGATTCGGGCACCGTTCCACTGAAAGGATACGTCAGGACGATTTCGGGAGATCGATTGGACTACCACTGTTTCAACCCGCTGGCAACGACCGCGCTTCTCACAAGGTGCACGACAGGGGAAATGAGCATCGAGTGGGAGACAGAACCTGTTCCCGCGAATGCAGCTGGGGAATATATCGAGTTCAAGTGGGTCGTGAGCTACTCGACGATCACAAGTGCAGATGACAGGAGCTTTGATTTCTTCATCAACAATGAAAAAGCCTTCGTGATCAAGTCAAAGAAGGGCGTCAACCCGCACCAGTGGAGCGAGAACGCTGCGGACGGTTCGGAGTTGAGATTCCAGTTCGTTGAGGCAGATGCGGCGGGCGATGCAAACGGGTACATGTACCTGAAGGTGCCTCTGGCACGTCTCAAGAAGGGCGCGCCGCTGCGACTGCGGGTAGTGGGTGAGAAGGCCAATTCGAGTGACTGGTTCATGACTTTCATGTACGATCTGCGGGAAGTCGGCATTGAAGTGCTCCCGCTGCCCTTGCTCATCCAGGCGGGCGATACACTCGAGCAGACAGTCTGTGTGGCGGTCACTTCCATCCGGGATGGGGGATCTGCGGTTGTCGAGGTGGACAAAGGGAAGAAGGAACGGATGGATTTGGCACGGGGAGCAAACATCCTCGAGGTAGAAGTTCCCGCGGTGCACTCTCCAAGGGCGATCACGGTCCGTGTCTCATTTGATGGCTCCACCGGTGAAACGGTCAAGAGCGTGCTGAAGCCGGTTATGAAGCGTACAATCCATCTCCTCTCGCACGCACATACCGATATCGGATACACGGACCTCCAGCCCGAAGTGTTGAAGAAGCACGTAAGGAACATCACCGATGCTCTGGCGCTCATTAAGGAGACTGCGTCGTATCCCGAAGAGGCTCGCTTCCGGTGGAACACTGAAGTTGCTTGGGCCGTGGAGACCTTTCTGGAGAACGCAACCCAGGTCCAGCGGGAGGAATTCCTTGAGGCGGTCAGGATGGGCAGCATGAGCGTACAGGCATTGTATGCCAACAACCTTACCGGAATAATGAGGCCTGAAGAGTTCTTCCGACTTTCGGCGTTCGCCCGATCGCTCCAGGAGAAGTACGGGATTGCCGTCACGACGGCGATGATGTCCGATATTCCGGGGATGAGCTGGAATATGATCCCTACGCTCGCGCAGGCTGGCATCAAGTATTTCTCCAGTGCCCCCAATGGGATCGGTGATCGAACCGGGTATACAAGCAGAAGCTGGGCAGACCGGCCGTTCTACTGGGTGTCCCCCTCGGGCACGGATCGCATACTCTACTGGATGACTGGGTTCGGGTACACATCTGTCTTCGCCACCGTTACATCGGGAACCGGGACGCGGCTGGCTTTCCTGCGGAACCTCTCCCGGTACTTTGAATGGCTTGACGCCCTCTCATACCCGTACGACATGATTCAGATGCGGCACAGTGTGCACGGGGACAACGGAACGGTCGACCCTGAGCTGCCGCAGTTTGTGAAGAAGTGGAATGAGAAATATGTGTCCCCGACGATCGTTCTTTCGACGGCCGAGAGAACCTTCGCCGAATTCGAGCGCAAGTACGGCGGTCTCCTGCCCGTCTTCGCAGGTGACTTTACGCCGTACTGGGAAGATGGCGCTGCGTCGACGGCATGCGAGCTGGGCATCAATCGCACAACCTCTGAACGTCTCGTGCAGACGGAGGCGCTGTATGCGATGATCGCGCCCGCGAAGTATGATCCCGGTAGATTCTCCGATGCCTGGAAATCTGTCCTTCTTTTCGACGAGCATACATGGGGCGCCTACAACAGCATTAGCGATCCCGACAGTCCCTCTGTCGTGAAGCAGTGGGATCTCAAGAAACAATTCCTCAGCGATGGTGTTCGCGCTTCCGCAGATCTGCGCAGGGAGATTCTTGCCGCTCCCGGGAGCGGGGCTGTGTCCAACACCGTCGAGATTATCAACACGAATTCCTGGAAACGGACTGATCTCATTATTCTCCCTCAGTCGGAGAGCACTCGTGGCACCGTCGTTCGCGACGAGAGCGGGACCAGGGTTCCAAGCCAACGTCTGTCAAACGGGGATCTTGCGTTTCTTGCCCTGGATGTGCCAGCGCTTGGTGCAAAACGATACATGCTTCAGACGGGGAGATCGGACTTCACCAGCAATCTTCGCATTGCAGGGACCACACTCAGCGACGGCAATCTTGAAGTCACATTGAATGAAGAGACCGGGGCAATTAGCCGCCTTAGGACGGTGTTGCCTCCGATCGATCTGGTCGACACAGCAGACGGAGGCGGGCTGAATGACTATCTGTACGTCTCCGGACTCGACGCTCAAGAAGCAGCGAGGAATGGAAAGCCATCCATTGTGGTGAAGGAACGCGGCCCCCTCGTGGCGTCGTTCCTTGTGACGTCTGACGCGCCGGGGTGCAAAAGCCTCACTCGCGAGGTCCGGCTGATCAGCGGGATGGGAAGGGTGGATGTAATAAACACGATTGAAAAACAGCGTGTCAGGACCAAGGAGGCTGTGCATTTCGGCTTTCCGTTCGCGGTGCCCGGGGGTGTCGTGCGCATCGACCTGGGGTTTGCGGTCATTCGCCCGGAGGCGGATCAATTGCCCGGATCCTGCAAGGACTACTTCTGCGCACAGCGGTGGGTGGACGTATCGAATCAGGACTATGGAGTAACACTGACGGTCTCCGAAGCGCCGCTGATCGAGGTGGGAGACCTGAACAGCGAACTCCCGTCCCCTCGAAATCCCTACTGGAAGACCTCGCAAAGATCCTCCTCGCGGCTGGCATCGTATGTCATGAACAACTACTGGCATACCAATTATAAGGCAGACCAAGATGGGGTCAGTTCATACCACTACTCCATGCAACCCCACGGGTTGTACAACCAGGCCAACGCGATGCGGCTGGGAATCGAGCGGAGCCAGCCGCTTGTCGTCCGGCAGGTTCGAGCCAGTCAGCCAGAGCCGGAGACGCTCTTCGGAGTTATCCCCGCCAATGTCATAGTCACGTACGTGAAACCCGTCCATGGCGGGGGCGGACATCTGGTTCGACTGTTCAATGCTGGCGGAGCACCTGAGGTGGCAAAACTCACGTTTGGCACCGCGAAGAAGTCAGTGTACCTGAGCGGACCGTCGGAGGAGAGGGGGAAGAAGGTGGAGACAATCAGCATTCCAGCGAACGGGATCGTCACTGTGCGGGTGGAGTAGGTATCCCGGCGTTCCCCTTGCTTCCGTACTGATGTCGCATGAAGCATCCCGGGGACATGAGCATCAGGAGCCGCTGTACCAAGAGAATCCTCTGGAGGGTGTGATGAAATCAATCTGCTGTCTCTGCGTTGTGCTCCTCATGGGTCTCGCTCCTGGTTGCCAGGAGCATGATGAGCAGACGCCCCCATACAAGAACCCCAATCTCCCGGTAGAGCGTCGCGTGGAGGATCTCCTTTCTCGAATGACACTGGAAGAGAAGTTCTGGCAGCTGTTCATGGTCCCCGGGGATCTTGCCGACGGGAAGGAAAAGTATCGCCACGGCATTTTTGGCCTGCAGATGGAGACGAAAGCCTCGAGCGAGAATGCCTCCGAACAGCTCATGAGCTACGGCGCCTCCAGCACGGCACGGATGGCGGCGGCAAAGATCAATGCGACGCAGCGGTTCTTTGTGGAGGAAACCCGGCTGGGGATCCCCATCGTCCCCTTCGATGAGGCGTTGCACGGGCTGGTACGAAGTGGGGCGACGTCGTTCCCGCAATCCATCGCCCTGGCCGCAACATGGAACCCGGTGCTGATTTCACAGGTCTTCCAAGCCGTTGCCACAGAAACCCGCACGCGAGGCGTACGCCAGATTCTTTCACCGGTCGTGAACGTCGCCACCGATGTCCGGTGGGGCAGGGTGGAAGAGACGTACGGAGAGGATCCATATCTCTCCGCCGTGATGGGCGTGGCGTTTGTCAGGGAATTCGAAAACCAGGGAATCGTCACCACTCCGAAACATTTTGTGGTAAACCACGGAGATGGCGGTAGGGACAGCTATCCCGCGCACTGGAATGAGCGGATGCTGGAGGAGACCTATTTTCCTCCATTCAAGGCATGTTTCGAGACCGGCGGTTCCCGGTCGGTGATGACTTCGTACAATTCGCTGGACGGTCGGCCCTGCACGGCGAATGAGTGGCTACTCGAGAAGAAGCTAAAAAAGGAGTGGGGCTTTCAGGGGTTTGTGATCTCGGACGCTGGGTCCGTGGGAGGCATGAACGACCTGCATCGCACATCGGCGGACTTCGCGGAATCCATGAAACAGGCGATCGAGAACGGCCAAGACGTGGTCCTGCAGACAAGCGTGGATCATTTTCCTCTCTTCTTCACGAGGGCACTTGAACGTGAGTACATAGATCGTGCTGCCGTGGACAAGGCTGTGGCACGAGCACTGCGTGCGAAGTTCGAGCTGGGCCTCTTTGAGAACCCTTACGTAGATCCTGAAGAGGCGGCCAAATGGAACGGCCACCCGCAGCATCGCGAGCTTGCCCGCCAGGCTGCCCGGGAAGCAATCGTTCTGTTGAAGAACCGCAACAACATCTTGCCACTCGACAAGGGGGTCTCGTCCATCGCGGTGATCGGACCTGATGCGGCGAGGATGCGCCTTGGAGGGTACAGTGGGCCGGGGAATAGCAAGGTTTCCATCCTCGACGGGATTCGCGAAAAGCTGAGGAAGTCGACCATGGTCATCTACGCAGAAGGATCCAAGCGGGAGGACCCGGAAGCACTTACGATACCTCACGAGTTCCTGCGGTGCACAAACAATGGCAAGACCACGAACGGGCTCCTGGCGGCGTACTGGGCCAACACGAACCTCACAGGCAGGCCTGCGCTCCAGCGCGTCGACAAAGAGTTGCACGGCAACTGGGCCCTCTTTCCACCGCATCCCGACATTCCCCGCGACTGGTTCTCCGCCCGCTGGAGCGGTGAGGTCATCGCGCCAACGAGCGGGAATCTCACGATCGGACTTGAAGGGAACGACGGATACCGCCTCTATCTGAACGGCGCATTGGTTATCGATGCGTGGGAGAAGCGGTCGAACACCAGGAGTATGCGGAGCATCGAGGTCGTGAGGGGCCGCGCCTATGCGCTGCGGATCGAATACCGCGAGACGACAGGCTTCGGGAGGTTGCGGCTGCTCTGGGACTACGGTGTTGACAAAGCGTGGCGTACACGAATTGACCAGGCCGTGCAGGCGGCGCGAAAGAGTGATGTCGCAGTCGTGGCGGTTGGATTGATCGAGGGAGAATCAATGGACAGGGCGTTCCTCGGGCTGCCGGGCCATCAGCCTGAGCTCATCCGCGCAATTGTCGCAACAGGCACGCCGGTGATTGTCGTCCTTGTGGGCGGCAGCGCGGTCACCATGGATCCGTGGCTCGATGAAGTCGATGGTGTCGTGGAGGCCTGGTACCCGGGAGAAGAGGGAGGGAATGCCGTAGCGGATATCCTGTTTGGCGACTACAACCCCGCGGGAAGACTCCCCATCACTTTCTACGAGTCCATCGAACAGCTGCCCTCGTTCGACGACTACAACATGGAGGGCAGGACCTACCGGTATTTCTGGGACGAACCGCTGTTTCCGTTCGGGCACGGGCTGAGCTATACGACGTTCGCGTACAGCGACCTGACGGTGAGCGCCGGCACGATTGCGCCGGACGGCACGGTGACGGTGCGCGCCACCATCACCAACACCGGCGACATGGCCG
>Ga0209536_100001380_pt1 | contig 40549 bp, 28 predicted proteins | sample DeeMarSeWOR28_12_FD_187461 | JGI IMG/M metagenome (GOLD analysis project Ga0209536, IMG submission 187461) | Marine sediment microbial communities from White Oak River estuary, North Carolina - WOR-2-8_12 (SPAdes) (version 2) | ecosystem: Environmental > Aquatic > Marine > Intertidal zone >... | reverse complement strand
CATTCGATCCGATTGATCGCTACGGCGGGTGGCATAATAATTCCTCATTTGCCGATATTCATACTCAAAGCACAAGAACTGCCGATCTGGGTGATGGTGGGTCCACAGGGGGAATGGATGATCGATTTGATTTTATTCTCGTCTCTGAACCAATGCTTGAAAAGGTCGTAGAGAATTCATATGTGGCCTATGGTAACGATGGTAATCATTATAATCAGGCCATTAATAATGGAACCAATAGTGCTGTAAGCAGCGATGTGGCAAATGCACTATATTATGCAAGTGATCATTTACCTGTGATAGCCGATTTCGATTTATCAATAAGCAATATTGAATCGGGGGATGATCCAAATCAATCAACGACTTATATCCTCAAGCAGAATTATCCTAATCCATTTAATCCCACTACAATTATTAATTACGAAGTACGAATTACGAATGATGTTGAATTAAGTGTCTATACTATTGTCGGACAGAAAGTGGTTACACTTGTTTCAGGAGAACAAACTCCTGGTCGTTACGAAGTGGAATGGGATGCGAGTAGATTTGCCAATGGGATCTACCTGTATATCTTAACCGCTGGAAACGTCCAAATTGTAAAAAAGATGGTGCTATTGAGATAGTAAAATAGACTACGGATGACACGGATTTAGCTGATTTCCACGGATTTTCTAGCTAGGTTATTGTTTGTCAATATTATCGCATAACACTACTATAGACTTATTAGACGACAGTTTACCATTGAATTTAATAAATAATAGATCCATGATAATCCGCCTAATCAGTGTCATCCGTGGTCTATTTATTCTTACTCTGGCTCAGTTTAGATAGCATATATTTCGCATTTTCGTTTCTCGGATTGATCTTCAAAGATTTGTTGTAATTCTCGATCGCCAGTTTAGTTTGTCCCGATTTCATATAGACTTCTCCCAGACTATCATAGACATTGAAAGATTCGGGATAGTACTCTACATTGAATTGAAAAAGGATTAAAGCTGCATCAAATTGGTTTTTTGATAAATATCTATACCCAAGATCATTTATCATCCATTCGTTTATAAGATTTTCATGAACAGCCTTCAATAAAGTATTGTGGATTACCGATCGGGCTGAGTCTAAGTTGTTTTGAACTATAAGAGTATCCATTCTGTCAAATTCAGCGCATAGTCTCAGATAGAAGACAACAGCCTGATCATCGGTTTTCTCACGATAGATTCGGGCCGCATGTTCAGCCTTTTCAAGGGCAAAAGACAAGGCATCACTGGATTTAATCTTGATATCGGGCTCAACACCCTTACCTTCCCAGTTTGTTTCTGTCACAGGATTGATTGAGCGGCCGGTCGGTATAAAGATATTGAAATTTTCATTTATACGAAAAGTATAACCTGGGTTTGCACCACCTGCCGTAGTTTCACCGACCACTGTTCCCCTTTTCTGCGTCTTAATGTTATAAGCAAATTCTTCGCCTCCTGAGAATGTCCGACTACCTGTAAGAACAAAGACCGGTACCTCAGGTCTTTTTTCTATTCCAATGCTATCCATTGTCCAGAATTCTTCTGTATAATCTCCCCGTCGCCAGTAAATACTGTTCAAGTGAACAGGTTGGTCAAAAAAATAACTACACAAAAACTGAACCATCGTTGGATTTCCACCTAAATTATTGCGAAGATCAATGATAATCGCATCAGTGTCTTGAATTAAGTGTAACATATGAAGTACTTTTTCTCTGGCCAACTCAAAAGGTTCAAAATAGCGAATATCGATATAACCCACATTACTACTTAGTATATTAATTTTTTTAATCCCCATATTATCTTTAATTCTGTCGCGAGTGCGTAAAAAAAAGTCAAGACGTTGATTTGGTTTCAGCCTCTGATCAGCTGGGGCTATTGACTGAATTCTAATATGCTGATCCTGGTGAATATTACCGAGATCGGAAGTCAATTCACGGGCAAATGCGCGGGGATGTGAAATATCTTCATATGCATCATTCTCAATTTGTTCAGAGAGGAAATTAGCACAAGCCTGACCCACATCTTTAAATACGTAATTTTCCTTCAACAGCTGACTGATTTTGTTTACTATCTTTTCTTTTGATTCATCAGTTAAGAGGGGAGCAGAGTCCTGACCCTTAGCCAATGAAAAAATACAAATGTTGAGAGCTATGAGTAACAGAGTAAATTTTCGATAAGGATGGGCCATAGTAATTACCTCAGAATTTTAAGATATATCAGTACGAACATTACCCTCCGCAGATAAAGCAAAGATCTTCAATGTCGTGAATGCCGGAGGATGTTCTTATAAGCGAGTTTGGAATATTGATATATATCCCGATTCATTCAGTATGTATCATAAAATTAAGCGTAACAAGGTCTAATTTAGAGGAAGAATTGGATTTTGAAAAGCTTTTAATCCGGCAAGTCTTTTAATCGATCAGCTGCCCGATCGGCATAACTGCTATCAGGATACTTTTCGATAAGAACTTTATAAAGGGCTTTAGCCTGGTCTTTTTTTCCAAGTTTTTCTAACATGAGAGCTTTATTAAAAATTGAGACAGTAAAATCGGGTCGAATTGTTAATGCCTTTTCATAGTAAATGAGGGCTGAATCAAATTGAGCAATCGCTGCAAAATAATCACCCATACTATCATAAGGATTTTCATAATCCGGGCGAATTCTTATTGCCCATTTAAAATACTTGTAACTATTGTTGAGGTCTTCTTGGTTGAGAAAACGGTAACCCAACTGGTTTAGTAAGTTTGTATTACTATTTAATACAATTCGAGCGGTCTCCTCATCAGTATTAAACTCCATTGATTTTATGAGTGCTGAATCAGCTTTTAGAAAATCTTCTTCTACAAATGCATAGTAATATGCCAACATATTGTATCCGCGAGGAGGATCATTTGTGGATAGATCTTCAGCCAATTTTTTTGCTTCTTCATCATCTCCTCCCATAACCCCTGGGGCGTTTATATAGTACTGAAACAAACCCCATTTTGCAGGAACATGTTCAGGATCTAATTCAAGCGTTTTAAGCCAGTTACTTTTAATCTTGGGTGCAGCAAATGCTGCGGTAATTGCCCCTGAATTTTGAGCCTTCATCGCGTAGGCTCTACCCAGCCAAAAATAATATTCAGCATTTTTTTCATCACCGTCGATGGCCACATCGAAGTAGTCAATCGCCTCATCGTACAATGTATCACGTAAAGCAAGTACACCTAGCCAATAATTTGTCAAAGGATCATCATCATTTTCTGAATACCTGCTTTTTAAAATCTGTCGCGCGGTATTAATATCCCCGTTTCTGATTAAGGTGTCAATTGAGTCGGCTGCACCCTCTATTTGAGCATTTACTGTTATAAGCAGGCAAAAAACCAGAACTAAAAGTAGTGCGATTTTCATTATAAGACCTCTGCTTGATTAGTTGAAAGTTTTGTATGATTAGGATTTACGAATGGGATCGTGATTCGGTTACATTTTTTGATATTTTTTTTAATAATTAAGGAAAATTATACTGACTCCGATATTTATATATATACTTAAATAATGTAGTCAAATTCAAATTTTAATATAATTAAGTTTAAATAATCCCTTGATCTACAATTATAATCTTAAGGAGGCAGAATGAGGCATTTCATAATTATTCTAACAATTTTTTCTCTGGTCTTTTTTCAGTTATCATGTACCAGTGAGAATGGCGCGACGGAACCTAATGATCCGGAAGGTGCGGCCAGTGATGTTGAGTTAGCTAATCAGGCTTTAGAGGAAGTATTGTATGCCTTAATTAACAGCGATGGCCCGGGATCGATGCAAGATATTAATTTCACGGTTCCCTATGGATTGTATACATCTGCATTTGCAAAGGATCCTGCTAACAAAGATGCAAATTTTGGTCTGGCATTAACCGGTACGTTTATGATGACGCAGGAACAACAAGTAAATGATGCTTTCGATGAGTGGCAATCGTTCATGGAGGGAGGAGATCCCTTCCAGGCTCCAACCGGTAGTGTCAGTTCGGGTATAAGTATCGGTTTTCCCAGCTCGTTGAATTCTTTTTCAATCAATAATAATGAGCTGGCAAAATCGGTTGTAGGTATTCACAGATTGAATCTGAATGGTTCACCAAAGATCAGTACTATCCAGAATATTTTACAGAACTCACTGTTGCCCAAACTGGAAGACGCTTTGACAAAACTGGACTATCTTGATGACTTTCCTGAATTTGTTTTTACCATTACGCCCAAAATGCAGGGTGATCTTATGGCTGATCCTCTAGAAATGGATTTAACTGAGATTTATGCTTTGCAGGTGAGTCTGAATATGTTAAAAGTTGTCGTCGATATGGCTGTTGCATATAATCTGGATTTTACCAGTTACGATAGTTTGGGTATACTGGAGGCCTTGAGCCCGGGAAGCGATTTTATGACTGTAAGAAATTCGGGTCAATCATTATCGGATGCAAAGAGCGCACTCTTGGCAGCAATCGATAAGCTGGAGATGGGTATAGACTTTCTGCGTAATGAGACCGATTCGCAAGATAATGATATTATAAAACTTGATCCTGGAAGTGACGATGACGCTGAATTGGATAGTATTCTTGCCTATACGGATGAAGCACGTGAATTTTTAACCACGGGATTAACCTTTTCTGAGGACTGGGATGATAATGAGTGGACGCCCAATGAAGAATTAACTATTAATCTTGGGGAATACTTCGACACTCCGGTGCAAGACCTGAAAGCACTTTTACCGGAGTATTCTATCTCTGTCGGAAGTGATATTTCTTATGATGACTATTATGAGGATTATGGCGAGTCATATATTACGACAACAATTGATGCAGGTGATGGTGGATTCTTTTATTATTACCGTTCATATTCCTGGGATCATTATGGATATGAGTACGATTATGCCGATTCGAATATATCCGTTCCGGCCTTTGAAATTGTCTTTAAAAATAAAGTGGAAGAACTCCGGCAAATTGAAGGTCTACAGTCGATGTATCTGAGTATTTATTGGGGTAATACGCTTCCGGCGGGAGAAAACAACATTGGTGAAACCTTATATTGGAGCTATTACAAGACGTCCGAGCAATATGTGACCTATTTTCCTATATTGAACTGGACAGCTGAAACATTTGATCAATGGATCTTTCCTGATCCGACCTTTGGCGGAATATTTCCAGGAATGACGGATACTGAATTTAAGCGGATCTTTGGTATTACTGAGGAAGACTGGGAGAATATGGGAGGAATGTAAGCACCTAATAGATTTTGATATATGAAGTCAAAAAAAATCCACGAATTTCACGAATTATCACCAATAATTTCTTTATAAATCTGAATATCGTGAAAATCGTGGATTTTAGATAATTTAAAAAATGATGATATTTCATAAAGTTAAAAAACGTCAACTTTTACTCGCATTACTATATTTGATTGTAATCCAATCTCAGGTATATGGTCAGGTACGCTTTGATTATATCAATGATTGGTCTCATATTTTTTTATCAAACATCAATCAGGTTTCGGAAAAATCTGCACCGTTTTTGACTGAGCTAAATAAAAAGTCAAATCAGAATTTTCAACTCAGTTCCCGCCTTATATTTAATGACTTCTACCGCGAAAAGCATGGCAATATGCATAGAAATTTATCACTTTTTCAACATTTCACCACCTTTCATAAACAGATTGAATTATATGGTCAAGAGATTAATATTGGTACACAGTTTGGTTATAGTCAAAAAAACCTGAATTATGATATCACTGATTCGCAGTCAATTCGCCTGAAAAATGCATTCAAAGAGTACCAGTTTTATCTTGCCACCGGTTTGCTAGAGAATTATCTGACTGCACGCGGTGGTTTAGGCAAAAAATTTATTGACGATTCCGCGATCAATACCTGGAATTTTGGGGTAACTTTTCAACCGGCTAATTCGATTTCATTTTCGTATCATCGGTATGAAAATTTTTTTCGATGGGATTATCATTTTCATATAGATGATGTTGTAGAAAAATTAATTGCAGATGAATATTCACAACTGGATGAATATCAAATACAGTTGCATATTCTAAAGCAACTTACCATTGTTGCTACGATGCAGAATAACTATATTAATCAAGATCGAGAAGTAAATGATAAAGCCACAGTTTTAATACCAAGAGGAACCCAATATCAGAGTAACATCCTTTTACGTTTATTCCCTTACGACAACTTCAATATAAATTTATCTTATTACAATCGCGATCATAATATAAGAGGATACTTTTATGATGCATACCAGGTATTTGGGAAATTAACAGAACAAAAAGATCATGAAGATTTTTATCTGTCTGAATTCATATTTCATACACGATTTCATACTTATGGTTTAAATCTCGGCTGGGCTGAAGGAATGATCAGTAATAACGGTAATCTGGAATCCTGGCCTTTCACATCAACAATGATTGATCTTTTGGGATTAAGATATAGCTTCAAGTCAAATTTAACATATAGTCTTTTTCGTCTAGGTGCAAGTTATCAGTATCGAACATCAGACTTTCAACTTTCCATCAGAAGCAACTTTGAGAGTATTAAACCGGTTGGAGGAGCACGAAGCTGGCAGCCTGATTTTTTAGCCTTTGGAGTAAAGAATCTTAATGTCTTTACTCTATCACAAGATTCCTGGGATGGTATGTATGTAGGACTTCAGCTGCGAAAATCATTTTACGCTTTATTCCTACTGACGTATGAGTTTCATCAATATATTCCTATACGATTTGGTAAATCGGATCAGGCAGTTCATAATTCAAGTGATGAACAAATTGAAAGAAGTGTTTATGGAGGGGGTAAACATATGGTATATATAACAATTTCTTTATGAAGATTATTTACGTAACTGATGAAGCTTGTCAAGCTGCTCTTCATCCTGAACTTTACGTAATGTGTCTTTTTCAATTGTGTGTTTGCCCCAAAACACACCAAAGGCGACGACTATAGATATTAAGATAATAACAACAATTATCCCCATTTTCTCTCCATGATGCTCTGTTTGTAGGCTTTATAATAGTTTTATAAAGAGTGCTTATAAATATAACAAATATAAATGATTATAAAAAGAAATTTTGTCCTGAATCGTTCACAATACCTTTAATGCACCCTCTTCCCAATTCTTCACTGCTTTTTGTAATGTATCACGGGCGATTTCAGCGCATTCATATTTTTGGTGTGGGATGCCTTCAAGAAAGTTAATAATATCATCAACACTATATTTTAATGCTTCCTCTAATGACTTTTTCTTGATCATCATTGTCAGAGCGGAGGCGCATGATTGCAGGCCGGCGCAGCCAATATACTCATACTGTGCATCTAAGATCATATCATTTTCAATTTTAAGCGACAAAAACAGGATGTCACCACATGAACCCTGATGTTGCTCTGTAATCGATGGATTCTCCATTGTACCCATATTAATCTTTTGATCTAAAATCGATATTGCTTTTTGCGAAAATCCCATGTCGCTCAATAATTTGTGTCGTGTTTCTTCCATGTTACTCCTATTTATCACGCCAGGTGGTTTGGATTAATGAAAGTGAACGCTGATCTTCTTCTGAAATTACATTATGAATAAAGACATCTTCTTCGCGCTCGCTCTGTATAATAATGCACTCCCCGTATTTTGTCTCAGAACGAAAACTGACCTCCAGCTCTGATAAAACTTTGGTCCGCCATATATCAAAGGGCACAGCTTCTAGAGCCCATTCAATATACTTTACATTATTTACATGCTGATTTAAATCAAGATCGCTTAACCTGACATCAAATTTTAACTCTGAATTTGGATTTTTAGGTGATTTCATTTTTTGGAAATTATCATCTATCGCTCTCTGTCTGTCAGGTAATCTAATCTCATCCATAAAAGCAGGCATTACAATGGGCTTTTGTGTATTAAGGTCGACTATCATCCAGGAGGACGTTGCTTTTACAAGGATCTTATGTTTTTGATCAAAAATAAGAAAATCACGTGTGGCAAATTTACTCTGGCGACCGGAGGGCCAGGTCTCAATTTTTATTTCTTCCCGCCAAAAAGGAAAACGATTAAATTTAATATGTAATCGGGAGAGTACCCAGGTCATGTTCTTTTTAAACAAGTGATCGACTGCAACACCGAGCTCAGTGGCATGATTACCGGCAACTTCCTGCAAATAATTACAGATGGCTGGCACCGATGCAACTCCCTGTAAATCCATTTCATACGAGCGTACGGTAAATTTTTCCTGATGAATCATATAGAATTAGCCTCCATAAATACAAAAATAAATTTAAAATATGTCCAGTTAATTTTCAATTTCTTCCTTGTTTTTAAGTAGTGATATTTCCCGTTTGATCATACTCATGAATCTCAGGAATACCGTCCCTTCCACCTAATTTTGTGCTTACAGATGCCGCCGCCCATGCCGAAAAATCGAGTGTTTTTTTCAGATCCCAGCCTTTTAGGATACCAAGTGTGATCCCTGCATGAAAGAGATCTCCACATCCGGTTGTATCGATGGCATTCACCTGATATGCTTCTCCTTTAATCCATTCTGTATGGTTTAAAACTAAATATCCTCTGGATCCAAGTGTAACGCCAACCACTCCCGGACTATAACGTTGTAATTCCAGACAGGCTTTTTCGGGATTATTTTCATTTATCAATGCTTCTGCAAATCCCTCAGAAACGATAAAATAATTGCTGTATTTTGCCAGTTCGAGCATACCTTCCCTCAGTGTACCGGCATCGGTAATAACTATTGTGCCGGTATTTTGTGCGATGCGTGCAGCCGCTATTGAAGCAGCCGGAAATAGCCCATCAGTATGGAGAACACGTGCCTGTCGAATCAGGTCATAATTTAGTTCTTCGGGTAAAACCGGATGACCGGTAGGCCGGCGCCAGAAAATGGTTCTTTTACCTCCGTTATCCTCAGCGGCGATAAATGCAAATTGTGAGCTGAATCCTTCCCGGACAATCACCTGACTTGTATCTACTTTTTCTTCAATGAGTGAATCGATAATCAGTTGACCAAACGGATCATCTCCGATAACACCACAAAATGTACAAGAGTACCCCCATCTGGTGAGAGCAACCAGGGCGGTCGCCACCGGCCCTCCTCCCTGATTGACAAGAGAAGACATCTCGCATTTTGTGTCTTGATCCGGGAAGCGATTAATTTGTCCGATATAATCCCAGGCACATTGACCTAAACCGTATACATCAATGGGTGATTCTGACATAAAAGAAAGTAAAAAGGAAAAAGGAAAAAGTAAATTTATATTTAAAATGTAAGACGCTAGTCAAATCGTGGAAGATTTGATCCCGATATGCTTGAGGATGGAAACATATTTATCGGGAAAGTGAGAAGCGAGACGTGATGTGGGATATGAGATGTGAGATATGGGATAATAGAATAGGATTTTAAGGTGGATATTTACTGTACAGATGTTCTACCAATATGTAGTAAATTACTTTCTCCCTCCCTCATAAATCCCAAGCGGTGTGAGAAATCATGCGGTTTCCCTCAAATTTTTACAGAGTTTTTGTTTTTTCATCAGAAATACTGAATTCGTAAGCATGCTTACGGGTATCTCAGTTAAAATGCTTTAAGATTACACATGTCTTTAAGATTCAGGAGACATATAATTTTAAACTGAGTCTGACCATTCGGAAGTGATGGACACAGGATTTTATCATTGGTATTAAGTCTTATTAAAATAAAAAATCACCTACTGAAACTATCAGTATTTTTACAACTTATTATCCTGGTACTCAGTTGCCGGGAAATAGGTACATCTTCATTTGTTCAGGAAACGAAATTTTTTACTACAGATTCGAATACTATTTTCATCCAGGATGTGACGGGAAAAAAGTGGGATGTGACGCATGCCGTCGAGCGGTACGGATTCAATCCGGAACAGTTTAAATGGGGATTGGGGCCGTTTGCGATTAAGCCGATATTGGAACCCAAGTTTTTATCACCGGGGGATGCCGGATATAATTCAATTGATGAGGACGAATTGATTATTGGTACGATTATTGATGGAATTACCAGGGCTTACCCTCTATCGGTTTTAATAAGATACGAGATCGTAGATGAAAAGTTTGACCGCACCCATGTGGCGGTCGGATACTGACCTCTTGTTAATTTGACTGCCGTGTACAGTCGCGATGTAGATGGATTTACATTAACCCTCAGTGCCAGTGGATGGACATATGAGAGCACATTTGTTTTATATGATTATGAAACAGAAAGCTTATGGTACCATATGTCGGGAACAAGCGGACTCACCTGTATAAGTGGCGTATTTGCCGATGAACATCTCCCCGAGTTTGAGTCAACGCAAATTCGCTGGAAAAATTGGCTTGCTTCCCACCCAAACACTCTATATATGGTCAAATAATGGGTGTAAACATCCTCAATTAAAAATCTTGCAATATTTAATTTATTTCTCTGAAAATCCCTGAAGGTGGACATTTATTCATATATTCAGAATAAATAAAATTGACATTTAAAAGATATTTATTCATATTTACTGAATAAATTGATAGGATGGATATATGTCTGATTTGACTCGTCTTGAAGAGCAAATTATGCTTTCGGTTTGGAAGCTGAATCGTAATGCCTATGGGTTAACAATCCATCAACATATCAGAAAATTGACACGGCGAGAAATGGCAATAAGTGGTATTTATTTTCCCCTGGAACGTCTGGTTAAAAAGAGATTGCTTGATGCATATCAGGGCAAGCCTACTGCAGTTCGTGGCGGGCAGAGCAAGCGATATTATCGTTTAACCAAAAGGGGTTTGGAGCAGCTGCTAAAAGCATTAGAGATACAACAATCATTTTGGAAGGATCTGCCGGATCTTGATCACCTTTAATTCTTATATATTGCTATTCCATAGAACGCAAAATCTGGTGGAGTAGCATTCCACTGGTTGAATGAGTGAGAATCATCGGATATGTAGTGCAAGTTATAATCTCCGCGTTTTAATTTTATTTTTGTGTTGACCAATCGATTTTTACTTGCTCCGCCCGCGTGAGATGTCTTGTCCATTGTCATTTTCCAGAGCGTATCTCCGGTAGCAGCATTTTCTATCCAGCCATAATCATACATACGGGATCCAAATCCCTCACCAATTGAAAAGACGAAAAGTTCAGAATCGTCCGACAGACTGAATTCTCTAACCTCATTAGCAAAATCTATAATTTCAGTAATTTCTGTAATCAGACTTTTCTGATTAAGTTTATCAGGTAAAGGTTTAGTAAATAGATCGTTGTAGATGCTATAAAATTTAGCAGAATTTTTTTTATCACCAATCGTTGTATAGGTGGATGCCAACGCAAATAACTCGAGTATCATCAGATCTTCAAAATCTGATTCTTTATTTATTAAAATTTGCTCTTCGAGTTGCTGAGCAGACAGATCGCTGTTTATATCCGGATACATGTCCTCGAAAAGAAATGTCCTGGCAAATTCAATGGCAAATGGGGAATGAAATACATTTCCGTCTCCACCACCCAATCCAAATGGCCGACTTAATAAATTTGTATTTGCCAAAATAACAAAATTATATCCTCTTTCCGGGACAAGCATAATGAGAGATGAATTCGTATTCCAGTAACCATAGTGCCAGATAATCTTCATTCCTTTATAGTTTTGAATAAACCATCCGTACCCATAAGGAAGTGTATCGCCATCAACAGAAATAGTTGGTGAGAAAACCTGAGTCCATGTATCAGGGTTGAGTAATGCTTGATTGGTGATTGCTATCGAAAAGGCGGCCATATCGAGCGCTGATGACATTAATCCTGCTGAAGCTCCAAAATATCCTTCCATTTCACCTTCTACGATATTATAAAGGCTGTCTATGATATAGGGAGATGCGCATTGACGAGAGAGTGCAGATGCATCTAATCCTGTGTAAGAAAAATTGCTGCTATCACTAATATTTGGGATTGTACTCACTAGATGCAATGGTTGAGTGATATTTTGGACAAGTAGCTCTGCAAAGCTACTACCTGAGCTCCTGGCTATTACATCATCTATATATCCATATAAAAATCCGCTATACTGATAGTAGGAACCCGGAATTCCCTGTGCTGTATGTGTCAGTAAATGCTTTACCTTAATTTCTTCCTCACTGGTTAAATCCATTCCGTATTCACGGGCATCGCTGAGATCTATTCCATACTTTGAAATCGGGTCTTCGAGATTTACTTTATTTTGCTCCACCAATTGCATTAAAATTATTGATGCAAACGGCTTTGTAAGTGAAGCTAAATGATAAATAGTTTTCTCGGTAGCCAAGATCTGATCATCAATATCTGCATAACCAAATCCTTTTGCCCAGAGTATTTCGTTATCTTTTACAATCGATGCTGAGAATGCCGGCATTTTTAAACGTATTCGCCACTCTTCTAGCCGTCCCTCAAAAGAACGGATATCATTTTGAACATCTCTGGTACATCCTGAAAATAGAAAAAGAACAAGGACATTAAACAGTAATATTTTAATTGCAATTTTCACGATTAACTCCATCAATCCATGGATTTTGTCAATAAAAATATAATATGTTGAGTAAAGATAGGAATAAATATGAATCATTTATACAAATTTCGAACAAATAAGCAAATAGTATCAATATATTGACAGCCACTATTTATTATTTTCTTAATACTTATTAAATTTAAGGTTCCATTGCAATATCGGCTACTCTAAAACTATAGTATATAACAATTCATTGAAAACAAGGAGATAACATGTCAACTTCTTTGAGATTGGGATTCTTTCTTCTAGCGTTGTTGAGTCTGACTTTTACGTCTCTTTATGGGCAGACAAAATTACTTCGTTTTCCGGACATCCATGGGACAGAGGTAGTCTTTTGCTACGCTGGTGATTTATGGAAAGCACCCGCAGACGGTGGGGCGGCAATTCGCCTGACTGCTCATTCAGGACAGGAGCTATTTCCGAAATTCTCGCCTGATGGTAATTGGATCGCTTTTACCGGTCAATATGATGGTGATGAACAAGTTTATGTGATGCCTGCTGGTGGAGGGATCCCTAAACAACTGACCTATTATCCGGCCAGAGGTCCCTTGGCACCTCGTTGGGGGTATGATAATCAGGTCTATGGATGGTCTCCCGATGGCAAAAAGGTGCTTTTTCGCTCACTTCGTGATGCAAATGGTGGAAGTGTTCAAACAGCTTTATATACCGTCAGTACTGAAGGAGGATTGCCTGAAAAGTTACCGATGCCCTCTTCCGGTGCCGGCGATTTTGCCCCAGATGGGAAAAAAATTGTCTACTCTCCGCTTTTCAGGGATTTTCGTACCTGGAAACGTTATGAAGGTGGTTGGGCACAGGATTTGTATATTTTTGATATCAATACCTATGAGACAAAGAAAATTGCGGAAAACAAAAGAACGGAACGGGATCCTATGTGGATAGGGGATGCTATCTATTTTGCTTCTGACCGCGATGGCACTCTGAATCTATATGCGTACGATATTCCAGCAGAAGCCGTTCTGCAAGTTACACGCAGCACAAAATGGGATGTTCGCTGGCCTTCGTCGGACAACAGATCAAAGATAGTCTATGAGCTAAATGGGGAGCTTCAGGTTTTTGATATATCCACGAAGGAAGATAAAAAAATATCAATTTCAGTACCCGACGACGGCTTAGCCAAACGACCCTCAAGATATTCTGCGGTAAAAAATATAGAGGATTTCGAACTGTCCCCGAAAGGAGAAAGAGCCTTATTTGTGGCAAGAGGTGATATATTTACAGCACCTATCGAGAAAGGGCCAACCCGTAATTTAACCAATTCCTCAAACGCCCATGATAAGTGGGCACGATGGTCACCGGATGGCAGCAAGATCGCTTTCATATCTGATATGTCGGGTGAAGAACAAATTTATCTGATTAATCAGCTTGGAGAAAATACACCCGTTCAATTGACAACGCAGTTTAATTGTATGCTCTCACCAATGGAGTGGTCACCGGATGGCAAAAGAATGGCTGTCAGTGATAAGGACGGTAAACTCTATGTGGTCACAGTCGCCAATAAGAATGTACTGGAAATTGCAGACCATGAATTCGGTGAAATCTATTATTATTCCTGGTCTCCTGATGGCGGGCATCTGGCCTTTTCCATGAGAGACTGGAATGGTTATTGGTCCATTTATATATGGAGTGTATCAGATCGTAAAGTGCAGCGAATAACAGGTGAGTATTTTAGTGAGTATGCACCAGCCTGGGATCCCGATGGGAATTATCTCTATTATCTCTCCGATCGGCAATTTGCACCACTGATCAGTACCTGGGAATGGAATTTTGCAGGTAACCGTGAAACCGGCATTTATGCCATGGCATTGAGGAAAGACGTTAAACACCCCTTTGCCCCGGAAAGTGATGAAGTGACCATTGGCGAGAAAAAAGATGAAGAAAAAGATAAGAAGGATAACAAGGAAAAAAAGAAAGCAGTGAAAATAGACTTTGATGGCCTGGCTAATCGGGCAAGCCGGGTGCCAATTGAAGATGATAATATGTGGGGCTTATCGGTAGTTGAAGGTCACATCCTGTTTGTGAAAACCGGCGCAGGATTTTATGGTAGAGAAAGTTACAGTAAGCCAAGTCTGCAAATTTATTCGATTAAGGATCGTGAATTATCCACTTTGGTAGACGATATTGCCACATATGCTCTATCTGCTGACGGTAAAAAAATCCTGGTACAGCAAAAAGACCAATATCACTTATATGACGTAAAACCAAAAACGAATGAGAAAAAAACAGTTTCGACTAGTGGCTTAATGGTTGACCGCGTACCGTCTGAAGAATGGGAAACCATCTTTGAAGAGACCTGGCGACGTTTCAGAGATTTTTTCTATGTGAGAAATATGCACGGATATGATTGGAAAGCAATTGGTGATCAATATCGTCCCTTGCTAAAATATGTTGCTCACCGCTCCGATCTTAATTACGTTTTAGGAGAAATGGTTGCAGAGCTGAGTGTAGGCCATGCTTATATTGTTGGTGGAGATTTTGAAATTCCACCACGACCAAACGTTGCCCTGCCCGGTGCGCGATTTGAGCTGGATAAACAGGCGGGACGTTACAAAATATCAAAAATATTAAATGGTAATAATGAAGAACCAAAATATCGCGCTCCTTTGACTGAAGTAGGAATTGATGCCAGGGTTGGTGATTATGTGATGGCCATTGATGGAGAAGAATTAAAAGATACGGATAATCCATATCGACTGCTTCAACATAAAACAGATCCTGTAACGCTCACTCTAAATAAAAATGCCTCGATGCAGGGTGCCAGGAAAGTAACCTATAAACCGATTGCCAGTGAAGCAACACTTCTTTATATGGAGTGGGTAGATGGAAACCGGAAAAGGGTAAATGAAATGACCAATGGACGGGTTGGATATATCCATTTGCCGGATATGGGTTCAAATGGAATTTATGAATTTATAAAATGGTATTACCCGCAAATACGGAAAGAAGGATTGGTCGTCGATGTCCGGTCGAACGGCGGTGGAAACGTCTCACAATGGATCATCGAGAGACTTGATTCGAGACTATTGGGCACAAGATTTGGTTATCGCAGTGATAAAGCGAGTACCTATCCCGCTTCTGTTTTTCATGGCCATAAAGTGTGTTTGATCAATGAAACGTCAGCCTCGGATGGAGATATATTTCCATATTATTTTCGTGAAGCGGGTCTCGGGCCACTGATTGGAAAACGCACCTGGGGTGGTGTCGTCGGTATCTCCGGAAAAGGACCTTTTATTGATGGCGGAACGGCCTTTGTACCTTTGAACGGAACCAATGATAGAGATGGAAACTGGATTATTGAAGGATATGGTGTGGCACCAGATATTCTAGTTGAGAATGATCCAAAATCTGTTTTGGAGGGACGCGATCCCCAATTGGAAAGGGGTATACAGGAAGTATTGAAAAAGATGGAAGAGCAACCGATGAAACTACCGACACGTGCTTCTGATCCAATCAAAACGAAATAAATGAAGAGAATACGAATGACAAGTTAAAGACTTGTCATTCGTATTATAGAAATTACATTCCAAGTTTTTCAAAAAATCCGCCAAAAGCGACACTGATGATGATCCATATTCCCCACAGCGATAAGATGGGAACTGCGGCTTTCTGGACGGTTGCCTTGTAGGCGACGGACATACCGATGATATAGAGTACAATTTGCCAAATAACAAAAATATCAAACTTTGATAATATCCGAAAAAGAACGCTTTTTTCTTCACCAATCGCCGGTGTATCCAGCAATACAGACAGATCAAGTGCAACTCCATGCATCGTACCTTTGCTGAGAATAAGAAGTGTCATGATGATCAAACTTATACAGCCTATCAGGCCAGTCCAGTTGACCATCGCAAACAGGTGTTTGAAAGATGTATCACCTCCAATCATCAGATTTCCGGCAACATAAAAAAGAGCGGCAATAATAACAATCATAATGAGCCAGACAATTGGTCCGGCAATAAAACCAATATATTTGACCGGACCCTGCATTTGCGCTTTAGCAGCCTCCATCGCTTCAGCAGGAATATCGCCTCTCGCTTCCATCATTTCTAATCGGTAGTCCATTTGCATATCAACGGTTAAAAATTGAAATATGAGAAAAAAGATTATCCCGATGAGATACGGTAAGAACCAGGTCGGATGCTGATCAATCGCTTCAAATGTTTTACGAGGAGCTGTAAAAATACCGATGATTTTCTGCATGTTGCTCATTTCGCTCGTCGAAGGTGTTTCGACACCCTGATTGGTTACTTCTTCACTCATAATCCCTCCCGAATTTATGGTAATTGGATAATTAGATGAAACAAACTATTTAAGTGTTTTTTTACTTTTACACAACAATTATAGAAAAATTCAATGTAAAATCATACTATTTTTTGAAAATTATATTTAGAAATCCTGCCTGAAATCAATTATCTTTCTTAAACGTACTTCAATAACCACACAAGTAAAGAGTTATTGTCATCCCTGCGCAAGCAGGGATCCAGATAGAATCTTGACTAATTAAAAATAATTTTGGATTCCCGCCTGCGCGGGAATGACAGCTGAACTATCCCTACATTTTGTGGTTTAAATCTTTGAGGCTTGGTACAATTCGGTAATTGATGTATACGTGAAAAATTTCAATAAGTTTTCGGACATGAAAAAAATCATTTGGATTAAGATCTGTGTCGGAATCATTGCTTTTTGCTTGCAGACTACTTTTGCACAAATAAAAACTATTCGAATGGAGGATGCCAGATCATCAACATTAATGGTTTATGAAGGCATTGAACAAGCGATGGATGGCTATCTGGAAGTAGCGGGAATGAAATTTGAAAAGGCACTGCAATACAACTGGCAAAATTATATCGCTTACTCTTGTCACCTTTTAATAGATGATATACTGGATGGACAATTATCTGAAAATCAGGGTGTGGAATTTTTTAAAGGAATTGATGCCTGGATTTATGCTGATTACGATAGAGCACAAAATGTTTTCAATTCTCTGGCTGAAAACCTGAATGAATATTGGATATTCTATTTCTATAAGGGACTGAATAGAGAGTCTCTAAAGCAGTATGATGATGCATTCAGGTATTATACAAATGCCATTGAACTACAACCAACATTCTTCTATACATTTGTCAGAAGGGGCAGAATTTATGCAAAAAAGAAAAGATATGATATGGCAATACTAGATTTTAATCACTCAATTGCAATTGATTCAACTCATTATGCCGCATATTATGAAAGGGGAGTCGTATATCAGGAAATTGGTGAATATGAAAAATCCATAGCGGATTATGAAAGGGCTTATTATTTATATCCTCCCTTAAGACAGACACTCCATGAAAGTATAAAAATATGTGAAGGATACAATAATCTGGGAATGAAAAATATGCAAGATGAAGATTATCCACAAGCTCTCCAAAATTTCATTGATGCTATTAACTGGAACCGGGATTTTCATGAGCCCTATTTAAACCGCGGTATTGTATACCGCCATTTGCAATTCATGGAAGCAGCGATTACCGATTTCAATAGAGTATTGGATCTTGATACAGCACATATAGAAGCATATTATAACCTGGCCGTTACCTATAAACAGAAAAATAATTTTGCTAAAACTCTCGATTACCTTAATATGGCAAAGGAGATAAAATCAGATCATATACCAACTTATCAATTGCTGGGAGAAACTTATTACGAGTTGAGGCAGTTTGATCAGGCAATAGAAATGTTTGAGATGATACTTTCTTTTAATCGTGATAATTATTGGGGATATTACTGGTTGGCATTATCTTATGACGTAAAACGCAAATATCCAGAGGCAATTCAGGCATATGAAACATTTATTAAAATCGCACCTGAAGAGTTCTACGAACAAAAGGTAAAAATGTATGAACGGGCTGAGCGACTCAAGCGGTGGATAATAAAGAGGCAAGAATAACATAGTCCTTCCCGTCCGGCATCCAGAAATATATATTTTAATTGCTATTATAACTTGCGAACACATTTTGAGATAAAAGGTTATTATTTGTAATTTAGTTTTGCTCACTAACAGGAAAAAAATCTTCAATATGAATAAATGTATATTGATCCATTACGGCGAAATTAGTCTGAAGGGGAGAAACCAACCTCAATTTAGAAAACAGCTTCTTAGAAATATACAATTGTCGTTGAAAGCCGAAGATATTGCATGGCCCATAGGGCAATTCAGGGGATATTTGCTATTGACAATTCCGGAGAATGAATTATCCAGGATAGATGTTGTGTTCGAAAAATTATCTCAGATTTTTGGTATAACATGGTATGCCCTAGTCGATCGCCTTGAATATTCAGGTTTTGAGTCGGATCAGGCAAGTAAGATTCTGAAAGTTGTGGAAAATGAGATTTGTAAAATGGCAGTTGACCAATATCAGCCAGATCGAACTTTCTGTGTAAATGTCAGACGATCGGAAAAAAGATTTCCGGCAGCTTCGGTTGATCTTGAAAAGCGTTTTGGTGCATATATTATTGATAATTCTTCCTGGGATAAAGTAAGTCTGAAAAACTCAGACCGTACATTTTGGGTAGAGATACAAAATGAAGAAATATTTTTATTTTTTAATAAAAAACGAGGTGCCGGTGGACTACCCGTCAACACAGCGCAAAAAGTACTTGTCATGCTTTCAGGAGGGATCGATTCACCCGTAGCCGCTTATCAGGCGGCAAAGAGAGGATGCCACATTGACTTTGTCCATTTTACGGCTTCTCATATCACGAAAGATGAAATAAAAAACAGTAAAATTGGTCAGTTGGTAAAAAAGTTGAGTAGCGCTACCCTGAAATCAACTCTATACGTACTACCATCTACCTATTTCAATTTAGCAATAGCAGGAAGGAATTCGGTTTATGAACTCGTTCTTTTTCGCCGATTTATGGCAAGATCAGCAGAAAAGCTTTCAGAAAAATTAAATAGTCATGCTTTGGTAACCGGTGATAACCTGTCACAAGTTGCCTCTCAAACACTTACAAATATTGCTTCTACAACTCGTGCCGTAGATGTTCCTGTTTTACAACCGCTGCTTACATATGAGAAAGAAGAAATCATTAATCTTGCAACTAACATTGATACGTTTCAACTTTCGATCCAGCCATATAAAGATTGTTGTTCACTTTTTCAAAAGAATCCGAGAACGGTTTCAGACTATAGAGAACTATCCAAAATCGAATCGAACATTTTTCCAGATTATGGCAAAATGATCGATGATACTCTGGGGGATATGTTTTGGATTACCTATAGGCATGGAAAAGGTAGGAGATAGATTTTATCAGAGCATGAAGTGCTCTGATAAAATCTATCTCTGAGAATATAAACCAACTTTGTTTCCTTCGGAATCAAGGAACAATGCATAGTATCCCATTTCCTCTGTGATGAGTGTTTTAGGTGCTAAAATTTTACCACCTGCATTTTCAACCCGATCGAGTACAACACTTAAATCCTCTCCCCCATTCAAATAGACCAGTGATCCTTCCTGGCCTGGTACATAACCTTCACCATGCACAATGGCGCCACCGACACCTTCCTTTTCGGCGAGAAAAAAACCCATGCGTGAAACACCCATCATCTGTTCGGGCATTTCATAATTATAAATCATTGAGTAAAAAAGTTTGGCACGTTCAAAATCGGTAACAGGAATCTCAAACCAACTTACCGAATGTGTTAACATCTCCATGATAAATCTCCCCCTATTTAGATCAACTTAAATCTTTCTTAGTGTAACAAATATATGGGGAAAAACATTTCCTCGGTTCTGGAAGTAGGTGGCAACAATAAAGTGCATAGCGCATGGCGCATAGAGCATAGCGTGAAGTATCGTTTTAAACGCTATGTGCTTTGCTCTTTGCGCTATGCTTAAATATTTGGCATCTTTGCGGTAAAAACAGAAGATTATAATACGATATAGTCTTTCTTTATCTCGATATTTTTATCCGGTTTGTCTTCATCCATCCAGATAGCCTTACCTTCACCTTCACCGTTAATCAGAACCTCATGCTCACTATCTTCATCAATAAAAAATAGTGAATTATGGCCTTTCATTTTTTTATTCATCTTTTGATAGGCCGGTTTTTTTCCCAGTAGGACTTTGCACTCTTCTGTTTTACCTTTGCGTACATAGGATATGGATACTTCTTCCTCAGGATTATAATAATTAACTGTGCGAATAAGATCATGATAGTCTTCGATTTTTCTGTCGCTTATTGTAATAATGACATCACCGGCTTTTAGCCCTGCCTTTTCTGCCGGAGAATCCTTCATGACCTCCTCAAGCAGAACACCATTTTTAACTTCAAAATACTCCTTTAGCTGATCCGATAAATCTTTTACCTGAACCCCGAGATAACCGCCTTTTACGCCTGAAGTTGCATTGATCCCTGTAGAACGAACCACACTGAAACTTTTATCGGATCCAGGTGTTTTGTATACATCTACTAAGATATCCCCATCCTCATCACTTAGATTATAGGCATAAACATTTCCGTTAAAAGGTTTTAATTTGGCGGTAAATGATTTTTTATCACCTTCTCTTTTTACAACTATATTTACTTCAGTTCCTTCATCAACATCATCAAAAATATCAACTAAATCTGATGGTTTTTTGATCGATTTTCCACTAACTTCAACGATCACATCACCTTTTTTAAGGCCAATTCTTTCCGCTTCACTACCTTTGAAAACTTCTACAATTTTAGCGCCTTCAGTTTTTGATTCCGTATCTCCGTCATCCATGTTTGAAACCATCACACCCAGACCGGCTTTGTGTTCAGTCTTCTGTATCCGGACCTTTTTCTCTTTTACTTTTTTGTTATCGTCCGCTGCAAATGTACCGAGGGTCCAGATAAAAATTAATAATAATGACAGGATTATTTTACTTACACCCATATCTACCCCTTTCAATTTAATTTATGAACGATTAAATCTATAAATTTGTAGTTATCTGAGAAATAAACGAAATTGTATACGTAAAACAGATCAAGATGTTCCGAATTCAGTATCGCAACAACCACCCCCAACCCCCTCCTTACTAAGGAGGGGGCAGGGGGTGGTTCTTTGTAAACTTCCTGTTAATATATAATTGGAGAAGCATTATGATAACTCGGATATTTTTAAGCATTATTTCCATAGGCATTTGTAGTATACTATTTCTCGCTTGTGCTGATACATCGACATCATCGAGGCCAAATATTCTTTTTATAATGTCTGATGATCATGCTAAAAATGCCATCAGTATTTATACATCAAAGCTGGTTACGACTCCCAATATTGACCGAATTGCAAAAGAAGGGATTCGTTTTGATAATGCATTTGTCACAAATGCGATATGTGCACCAAGCCGGGCGGTCATTTTGACAGGAAAATACAGTCATCTTAATGGGCTTCGGGATAATCGGGATGTTTTTGATGCAAATCAAACCACCTTTACGGCGCTTTTACAAAATGCAGGGTATTATACTGCAATTGTAGGGAAATGGCATTTGAAATCGACCCCAAAAGGATTTGATTATTGGAAAATTTTACCAGGTCAAGGGCATTATTACAATCCGGATTTTATTGAGATGGGGGATACCTTAAAAACTGAAGGATATGTAACTGATCTAATTACAAACTATGCGATAGAAACACTCAGTCATAGAGATAAAACCAAACCCTTTTGCCTGTTGGTACACCATAAAGCACCACATCGTAACTGGATGCCTGATACCAACAAACTGAACCTTTTTACAGATAAGGATATCCCTGAACCCGATAATCTTTTTGATGATTATTCGACAAGATCGGCTGCTGCCAGAGATCAGGACCTTGAAATTAGACGTATGTTTAATGGAATGGATTTGAAATTAAAACCTTCCGATGAATTGAAAACAAATACCGGTGGGGCAGAGGGATGGAATGCAGGACCGGCCTGGGAAAGTGTTTATAATCGATTAACACCTGTACAAAAAAAGGCCTGGGATGCACACTATGATTCAGTAATAGCATCATATCGGGAGACAAAGCTGTCGGGTAAAGAGCTGCTGAAATGGAAATATCAGCGATATATCAAAGATTATTTGCGATGTATTGTTTCTATAGATGATAATATTGGCCTGTTATTAGATTATCTCGATCAGCAGAATCTCATGGAAAATACAATAGTCGTCTATACCTCGGATCAGGGATTTTTTCTGGGAGAACATGGGTGGTATGATAAACGATTTATGTATGAAGAGTCGGCTGGTATGCCTTTGCTTATTAAATACCCAGCGGAAGTTCCTGCCGGAAAATCTTCTGATGCACTGGTATTAAATCTTGACCTTCCTTCTACCTTTCTTGATATTGCAGGCGTGAAAATTCCTGATGATATGCAGGGTCTCTCACTGGGCCCTCTACTAAAAGGGAAAAAACCGGAAAATTGGCGAAAGGCCATTTATTATCATTATTACGAATATCCGCATGGCTGGCATAAAGTCAAACGTCACTATGGCATCAGAACAGACCGTTATAAACTTATACACTTCTATCATGATATTGATCAATGGGAATTGTACGATCTGGAAAATGATCCCGGAGAAATGCAAAACCTCTATGATCATCCCGAGTATGCGGAATTAGTGAAAGAATTGAAGGTGAAGTTAACGGAATTACAGAGGCAGTATAAGGATGATAGTGCTATATGAATAGAAATAGACCACGGATGACACGGATTAGACGGATTTTCACAGATCTTATATTTATTTTATTTAAGCGGTAAATAGACGTTTAAATTGTCGATATTCTTTTTTAATGATAATTTTGAAAAACAAAAACCTAGCTAAAAGAATCCGCGAAAATCCGTCTAATCCGTGTCATCCGTGGTCTATTCTACTTATGATTCAACAAAAATTATAGTTTGTAACCAATTCCGAATATAAAATGAAATGCGAAATTAGTCGCGTGCGCATGACCATTAAAAATAGGTACTTTAGCCCAACCACCAATAAACTGCAGTTCAGTGTTCAAATAAAAATGAGATCCGAGCATCCAGTCCCTGTTTATCCCAGCTAAGAAAATGGGTCCTGTAATATGATATCCCCAGCCAAAAATACCACCGGTACTTGCGTGTTGAACACCGCGAATTGTCGATTCTGTGTGAGGAAGAACCACACCGGTTCCAAGTCTCAGGTTAAACTCATCATAAATAAATCGATAATGAGCCGTCAGGGTATTAAAACCATGCGTGATTTCAAAATGTTGAACTTGCTCAGTTGTATTAGTTAAATAGACTTTATGATGCAGGAATTGCAGTTCCCAAACATGATCGGCAATGTTAAAATTGAGACGGAAACCAAGATAGTATGGATCCTCTAATGGCTTGCTGATATATTGACCCATAAGTGAGATATCTTCTTCGCCGGCCTGGTGAAATGATACTTTTGAATCAAAATTGAGCGGCGCTCCCGCTATCACATCAATGGAATGTAGAAGTTGCGCCTGCAGAGGATTGAATTGAAATAGAATTAATAGGATGATTATAAAATTGAAATGAGTTTTCGATTTATAGTTCACTTGATCCTCTTAATATTAACGACAAGATAAATAAAAGACTATCTAAAATTATAATTGTTTTTCGCCGCGTCGTTGCGTCGTCGCGTGAGATGGGCGGGCACAGGGACCCGCCCCTACGGGCAATTAAACTCGCTGATGAAATCATGGATGATTTCATCCCGACATGTCGACAGGATGGAGACATGCATGTCGGGGGCCGCTGCGAGAAATATTTTTTAATCCTAAACGATTAAGAGGAAAAAAAGTTCTCAGGGGAGGTTATCAACGGCTTCTTCTATTACTTTATCCATCTCCGGTTTTAGGGCGTGCTTCAGTAACCACATGCGGCCGCCTTTGTGAGCCATTTGATCTCCAAAATCCTTTGCGGTATCTTTAAGGAAATTTTTGGGATCACCGAGTAAACCAAAAAATGAATCGACAACTGATTTGCCTTCATCAACTTCATATTCGAAATCCCATAATGTATCAGCCGGCGTGGTTAATAAATTAAAATGTACTCTTACCCGTCTTGTTTCACTAATGCCCAGAGTTTGATAATCACAGGCTAATAATTCAATAAACAAGAGTCCATCAGCTTTCAGAATCTGGAATAATTCAGTGATTTCAACAGCTGCCAATTGACCACCCTGTGTGATCCCTTCTTCATTTAATAATGTATCCACGAGTTCAATGGGAATGAGATATTGTGAATAATCTTCTTCGAGTTTAAGATAAAATAAATTTCTAAAGACAATTCCGCCTAAAACATCCGTCGTTTGATTAATAGTTGGCAAAACGGCAATTTGTTCAGGCATTACGAAACGGGCTTTTGGACGCTGGCAGGATATAAAGAAGAGTGTGAGAAATAAAAAAAATATGATGAGGTTTTTCATTATTGCATAGTACCATGCAGAAACATTGCCTTTTAAACACATCATCCTACTGGTGTTCCAGATCCTTCAGTTGAGGCAACGTCTCGAAGATTAATAACTCTTTTAGTTATCCAATTTACCAGTTTCAGATAGTCTACAGAACAGAGGTAGTGTCAGCAGCGAATCAGATTCGGCTTGCAGAATTGCTCCATCATTGCCAAAAAAATCTGAAACAGTGCCTTTCCCGACCTTTTTTTCTTCAAACCCTATAGGCTGACCTGACAAATTGGTGATCATCTCACCTTTTTTGAATATATCGAGGACCGTCCCCAGTGACAAATTACTTTTTCTGCCTGCGTCAATATACAGTTTGGATTCAGATATTTTAACGACATCGCACATCCAGGGAGAGTTGTCAACTGTGGTGATAATATTCTCTGTCAGATCAATCACGGCAATGCGAAAGGCTTCCATTTCCAGTGACTCATCATAACCACCATCTTCTCCCATCCCGAGAACCTTGTCAAACTCCTTTTCCGTATTCCCTTTACCTGACTCAGAAAGCAGAATTTCCCCTGTGCGGACGTCAATAATTCTGACATCTGCGCCCACTTCGGCTCTTTGTGTTTTCGTTTGGGTAAAAAGGTTGCTTGAACCTGTCGTCGTGACCGCGTAATGGGTGACGGCTCCGGTTAAAATATAATCGGCATCAAGCAGTTGAATTTGTTCCAGTGTCCCCTCGGTAATTCCCGATTGTGCCAAGGCGAGCTGATCGAGGATCTTATCTACATCTGCACGTTCCAGTAAAATAAAACGCTGTGTTTTAGAAAGTTCGGTCGTTAGTACAGTTGTCATGTTCTCACCCAGGCGGCGTTTTCCAAAACGGGTAGCATTCTCGAATTTAGCAATGGCCAGTTTCTTTTTTGGTCCGACGTATTCAGGGACTTTATAGTCATGTTTCTTGTTGTGATCTTCAGTTTGAGTAATCTTCTTAGATGAGGAACAGGAGCTGAAGAGCATGATCGTCAAAAAGAATAATAAAAAAGTTGTTTTCATCTATTTCCCCTGAACGCGTAACGATTTATCGGTTATTATTTTTTTCGATGACATGACAGACAAATTGATAATTATATGATACTACCCTTGAATGTTAAATGCAATACTCGAATAAGAATATTTAGCCATTAATAAATAAGTATCATCTTGATCAGGGATAAAAAATAAATTATCTTTCTACCGATTTTATATACATATTATTTATCCAATTTATTGACAGGATAGGTGAATGAACTCAACACACAAAGACATTATTGCAAATTGCGAACTTGTAATTTTGGATATGGATGGTGTTATCGTGGATAGTGAACCAATTCACGGAGAGTCCTTTCGTTTGTTTTTTGATAAGCTGGGATTAAACTACTCTCAAGAATTTATTAACAATCTTGTCGGACATTCAGTAAATAGTAATATTCAGACGATCAATGAAGCCTACCTGGCAGAGCGACCCCTTGATATTGAAGAGGGTGTGAAAATGCGTGATTCTATTTATCTCGGGTTGATTGCTAACAGTCCTCTAAAACCTATTGACGGGATTGAATCCTTAATACTAAAATGTAATCAAAAAGGAATTAGATTAGGATTGGCGACCTCATCTGTTAGAGAGCAAATTGAAGTCGTTCTTAACAGTCTCTCAAAAAATGGTAATCATAATATTGATTTTAAAAATGTTTTCGACATCATTGTTGGTGGTGATGACGTTGCAAAAAAAAAGCCTGCACCCGATATTTATAAAATGGTTATTCAAAAATTAGATATCGCCCCTGATAAATGTATTGCGATTGAAGATTCAGAAGCCGGATTGAAGAGCGCAAAAGCGAATGGGATATTTTGTATTGCTCTAAAAAATCAATATTTAAAAATAAATGACAATTTAACTGCAGATTTGATTGTTGATTCAATTCACAAGGTTGTTGATTTGCTGTAAGAGAATATGAAGTTAGATGATTGAAGCGGAGGAGGAATGAAAAGATTCTTATATATATGTGTATTAATAGGATTACTATTTATCAATATTTTGTATACAGGTTGTGAAAATGTAATTCTGATAGAAGGAGAAGAGATAGCAATTGAGTTTAATCAGAAATTGTATAGCAGGATTATTAGCAATATTGACGGAGAAGATAGAATCCTTGGTGAATTTGGTGCATCCGAGTATTTGAAAGCAGGGGTGAATCTGTGGACGATTTTCCCTTTTAAGTCAATAGCAGTAAATGATATTGAAGATCATATTGGCGCGGGAAACAAATATACGATCGTTGGAGAATCAGACCTATTTAAAAAAACAATAACAGCAATTGTCTATGCAAAATATCCGAGAATGTTTTTTTATCAGGTCAATTATAAAAATCTTGGAAGTGACACGTTGAATATTGAAAAGTGGACGAATAACCGTTATGTAATATCATCTGATCCGGCTCAAACAAGCAAAGAATTTAAATCGTTTCAGACAGGAACCGGTACTGATTATCAAAATTGGATTATCCCTGTCAAAAGAGGATTTAAACAAGAAAACATTATCGGATTGAATAATTCAGATTATGAAGAAACGCTTCCAATTATTGATGTCTGGAGAAAAGATATAGGTTTGGCTGTCGGGCATGTTGAAATAGAATCAATCCCGTTTTCAATGTCTGTTGAAATGGTTGATAACAGAGGTGCGTTTCTAATGGTTACACATAATCGCCATAAGGAATTGAAACCAGGGGAAGACTTCGATACCTTCCAAACTTTTGTATCTGTTCACAAAGGAGACTGTCTTGAAACAATACATGAATATAATAGATTTATGATGGCTAAGATGTCTGAAAAATAATTATTGCAAATCTTCGGATCGATCGGTGGAATCACCAATGAAGCGTTCCAGTTTTCATGGGCACGAAAGGTGAATCTTACCTCGCAATACACCTTCACCTCATCAAAATGATAACGTTGGCTGTTGCTCCTATCTTACTCTTGTGTCTTTAGGATTGTGGATATCTGATAACAATTAGTGGCAAAAGACTGCTACAAATGAGTGAAAAGGTTCTGGAAAAAATTTATAATAAAAATGCCCGGAAAATATTGGATATGTATAAATGCTGAGATCTTTGTCGTTAGAAGACTATTCTCTCCACTTAAAAGAGAAACCAGACAGTTTGATAGTTTGAAGTATTTTAAATATATTTTAACTTCATAAATCAAGGTTGAAGTTATTAGTAAAAGGATTATTTTACATGTTTAAATATTTTTCATTTTCCTTTTATCTATTAATATTCTCCTTGCTGCTATCGGTTTTAATCTTCCCTACAAAAATAAATGCCCAAAATCTGGATAATTTGATTTTTGTTCAAATACCCAACCAGTCTAATCTAATCGGTGAAGAGAGTGACAAAAGATTCTCACCTCTTGATCGCTATATTGAAGGTGCCAGAATCGTCAGATTTTCATTGGAAACTCAGAATGTTGTATATCTTACACCTGAATTTTATGCTGCCGCTGATCCTGATATTTCGTTTGATGGTCATCATATTATTTTTGCGGGTAAAAGAGACAAATCTGACCTCTGGCAAATTTGGGAAATGAAAATAGATGGTTCAGAAAAAAGGCAGGTAACTAAAAGCAGCAGTGATTGTTATATGCCTGTATATGCGGGTAAGCGTTTTTATCTGGATGATCCGCAGCCAACACCACAGATCATTTATGCCGGTACTGAACATCAATGGAAACACCTGGCAGATAACAGACCTATATTAGCGATATATGCTACAGATCCGCAAGGTGAAACAACACACAGACTAAGTTTTAATCTGTTTGATGATTTTTCACCTGCAGTTTTACCGGATGGTCGGATTGTATATTCAAGTTGGCAATTATCAGGTGAAAAATCAGGGATTGCCGGCAAATTCGGATTTATGGGTATTAATATTGATGGTACGGATGTCATGACCTATTACGGCAATCACGCTGACCCGGTGTATAAAGATATGATTTCCATTTCCAGAACCGATGATCGAGTCTATTTTATTGAATCTAATCATCTGAAGTGGTTAGGCGGAGGAAACATTGCAGAACTTTCACAAGCGAGACCATTACATTCCTATAAGAAATTAACAAACGAGACCAATGGCGTCTATCATAGTCCGTGTCAAATTCTCACTGGTGAACTTTTATCATCATTTAGATCACTGGTACCTGAAGATGTATTTTCGATTTATCGGATAAATCCGGAATCCGGGGAAAGACTGGAAGAAGTATTCAGACAACCGGGATGGCATTCGATTGATATGCATCCCATCTTTAGAAGATCTCAGGCAAAAGGACGATCAAATTGGTTAATTCCCGGCTCAACTTCAGGTGTTTTTTACTGTCTTGATAGCTATATGACAGACCTTCCTGACCATAAAAGAATCGAAACAGGAAAGATCGCCTTCATCCGCGTTCTTGAGGGACTCCCTGTGATCGATGATACAGTATCTCACTTTTTGGGAAATGATTCTCTTGAAAAAACCCTGAAATGGTATAATCCTCGTAAAATACTTGGTACCGCCCCGGTTGCAAAGGATGGATCTTTCCAAATTAGGGTTCCCGCAAAAACACCAATTAATTTTCAACTCCTTGATGCGGATCATCTTTCACTCCTCAATCAGGAAGCATGGACCTGGGTCATGGGAAATGAGAATCGTGGATGTATTGGGTGTCATGAAAACAGAGAGTTATCCCCTCCAAATGTACTGGTGGATGCTGTGGTAAAACCGGCAAATGATTTAACATCTTTGGAGAACATGCGAACCGTGGATTTCAAAAATCAAATCGCATCGGTCATTGGTAAAAAATGTGCGACCGCTGATTGTCATATAAATGGAAATAGTCTTCTCAATTTTGTGCAAAAACCTGTAAAGGGTGACCCTACCGGGTCACGGAAGGTGTATGAAATACTTTTGACAATAACAGAGGAAAAGAAAAAAGGGCTCTATATTATTCCGGGTAATGCCAGACTTAGTCCAGTGATCTGGCATATAATGAATATGAAGGAAAATATGAAGTCCCGGCCGGAAAGATTTCAAAATAGCAGCTCAATACTGGCCAAGAAACTTACACAGAATGAAAAAAAATTGTTTATTGAGTGGATTGACACCGGTGCCTTTTGGGATTTGAGTATCTTTAATAATTGAGATTTCATTGAAAAAGAGTGCGTTATGCCAAGAGGAAATTAAATGAGTAATACACAAAAACAGATACGATTACTTATCATTATGTATGTATTTGCAGGGGGTATATCATTATTCGCTCAGGGGATAAATCTGGCCCTAAAAGATGTTACGGAAAGCTCAGGTATTGGATTTGTTCATAATATGGGTGATGATGAAATGAGCAATCTGGTTGAATCGAATGCAGGTGGTTGTGCCTTTTTTGATTATGACAATGATGGCGATCTGGATATCTACCTGGTCAATGGAGCCTATACAGAAAAGATCAGTCATATCAGGGGTCGTAAAAATAAAGGATTATTATTAAATGCCCTTTACCGCAATAATGGAGATAGATCCTTTACAGATGTAACCTTAAAAGCAGGGGTAGGACACGAAGGCTTAGGGATGGCCGTTGTAACTTCAGATTATGATAATGACGGCGATCAGGATATATTTGTTTCCAACTATGGTGAAAATGTATTTTACCTGAATAATGGTGATGGTACATTTACTGATATTACAGAAAAGGCCGGATTAAAAAGCAATCTGTTTGGTATCGGCAGTACATTTTTTGACTACAATAATGACGGATTCCTGGATCTATATGTAGGAAACTATATTGAATATGATCCTGACTATCAATATTACTACGCTGCTCAAAAATTTCCCGGGCCGTTATCTTACCATGGACAAGCGGATATTCTCTATCATAACAATGGAGACGGAACATTTAGTATTGTCACGGAAAAAGCCGGTGTCTATAATCCTGATGGAAGAGCAATGGGGGTCAATTCCTGCGATTATGATGATGACGGGGACTGGGATATTTTCGTTGCAAATGATGCGATGGAGAATTACTTATATCGCAATAACGGTGATGGTACATTTACGGATGTTGCTCTTCAAACCGCAACGGGATTTGGTCAAAATGGAGAAGCAACCTCTGCAATGAGTGGAGAGTTTGGTGATATTGATTCTGATGGATTGGTGGATATTGTCGTACCGGATATGGCCTATAGTTGCATATATAAAAATACGGGATTGGGGTATTTTGAAGAAATGAGTGCGCGTATGGGCCTGGCAGCAGCATGTGGCCAGTATACAAGCTGGTCAGGAAACTTGTTTGATTTTAACCATGACGGTTACTTAGATTTGTTCATCTCAAATGGTCATCCTCACAGGCTGATCGGTGAGGAAGATCTGATGCTTATGAATGAAAATGGTAATCGATTTAAAAATATCTCAGATCAACTTGGAGATGATTTCCAGGCAAAATTTGTCGGTCGCGGATCCGCGGTTGGTGATTATGATAATGACGGTGATTTAGATATTTTAGTACTAAATCTGAATGCCCGACCCTGCTTGTATCAGAATGAAGGGGGTAATGCCAGTAATTGGTTGATGATACAGCTGATTGGGACCAGTAGTAACAAGGATGCAATCGGCAGCAGAGTGCGGATGAGTATAGCCGATAAATCACAAACCAGATGGAGAATGAGCAGTTCAGGATATCTATCACAAAGTGACCCAAGGATACATTTCGGTTTAGGAGATCACGATCGAGTCGATAAGATCGAAGTTCGTTGGCCAACCGGGAAGATACTCAGCCTGACTGATATCGCGGCAAATCAAATATTAACGATTATAGAGAAATGATCCATTTGCATGTTTCAACTCTTGTCATAATGTAAAAAGATATATATCGATGTCTATGAACAATAAACGAGTATTTTGGATTTTAATCCTGGTTTCACAATTCCTCATGGTAAATAGCCTCTTTACGCAAGATCGGATTTACGTCGGAGAAAAGGTGTGCCGAAAATGTCACCATCTGCAAGGGAATCGGAACCAGTATAATCCATGGCGGATGTCCAAACACTCAAGGGCTTATACATCTCTGTTTAAACCGGAAGCAAAACAGATTGCCGAGATCTCAGGTATAGATATTGAACCCTTTGAAAGTCCAGTCTGCTTGGGTTGCCATACGACCGCGTATAACGAAGAAGACTGGGAACGTGATCCTGATTTCCATTTTGAGGATGGCATTCAATGCGAACTCTGTCATGGACCAGGAAGTGAATATATAGATTCCGAAACGATGCGAGACAGCGTAAAAGCAGCTAAAGCCGGATTAAAATTTTTGGAAAAACGGGATTGTATGATCTGTCATATCGAGAAAAATTCTCACGTTAATATATTGAAATCCAAAAAATTCGTTTATGAGGAAGCGATAAAAAATATCGATCACCCGGGAGCCGGGGGAGATTTGAAAAGAATATCAAAAGTCAAATCAACAGAACAAAGCGGAGTAAAATACACTGGAGCTCTTGTATGTAACGAATGTCACAATCCCGATAATAATAAAAATATTTATAGTAAATGGCACCAATCCAAACATGCGCTTTCATATGTTCATCTGGCCAGCGATATCGGAAAGAGAATCGCTCGTGAACATGGCTTGGTCGGATCTGCTCAGCAGTCAGAATTATGCCTCAAATGCCATCTTACTGCCTCAGATAATAATCGGAAAATTTATTTGGATAGTTTTGATCCCTTACAAGGGGTACAATGTGAAAGTTGTCATGGACCGGCGAGTCAACATGTGGCTCTCTCCAGAGAGGGCAATTATGAGTCATCTATTGCTGCTCTAAAACCGGCGGATCAGACTGTTTGCCTTTCGTGCCATGAAAATGTGATTCATGGTCAGACCTTTGACTATCAATCAATGATTGCAAAAGTCGATCATTCAAATTGGCCAGAAGCAAGCCAGGAAATTACATATAAAACACCTTTTAATATTGCTATCTCCAAAAATGGTGAGCGTCTTTTTGTTGCCTGTGAAGCATCGAATAGTCTGATCGTTGTTAACACGATAAATGACAAAATAGTTAAGGAAATATCGATTGGAATGCAGCCTCATTTTGTTTGTTTATCTCCCAATGGTCGCAAGGCTTTTGTTAGTAACAGAGCTTCTGATAACGTTTCAGTGGTTGACACGAGAACATTTGAGGTTTTATCAGTGATCGATGTTGGTGATGAACCCCATGAAATTGCTATAACAAAAAATGGAAAGACGCTGTATGTGGCAAATGCCGGGACATATGATGTGTCTGTTGTAGATGTAGAACGTGCAAAAGAAATTAAGCGATTAGCAGCTTCCCGGGGGCCCTGGGGGGCTGCTCTATCTGCAGACGGTCATTCAGTATACATCAGTAATAATTTACCCAGATATGGAGAATTCAGAACAACTTCGAAATCTGAAATTACTGTTATTGATACAAGAACATCAAGGATCAAACATCGTTACACCATAGAGGATGCAAATCTTATCCAGGGAATCGCTGCAGCTCCAAATGATGAGTTTGTTGTTTCCACCTTAATTCGTACTAAAAATCTGGTTCCTATGACCCGAAATCTTCAGGGTTGGATCATAACAAACGGCATTTGTATTATCTGGCCTGACGGTCAGACAGACCAGCTTCTTTTAGATCAGATAAATGATTTTTTCGCCGATCCAACTGATGTCGTTTTTTCAAATGACGGAAGTTATATTTTTGTTAGTGGCGGTGGTGTTCGGGAAATCGCAATAATTGATGTTTCAAAAATGAAAAAAGTCCTAAAAGAATGGCCTGCGGATACAAGAAAACAGCTTTTACCAAATCATCTGGGAATAAGTACAGAATTTGTCATTCGGAGAATTCCGGTGGGTCAAAGTCCTCGGGGCATGGTTGTTTCTCCTGATGGCAAGTATTTATATGTTGCAGACGGATTGGATGATGCAATTTCTGTGATCGATATTGATCAGCAGAAGCGGATCAGAGTAATCGATCTTGGTGGTCCTGAGGAAATAACCCAAGCTCGATTTGGGGAGCGAATATTTCACAGTGCTGATAATACATATGTCCGACAATTTTCATGTCACTCCTGCCATCCTGACGGTGGCATTGACGGTCTTACATATGACATAGAACCGGATGGACTTGGATTTAATCCTGTTGATAATCGTACATTGAGGGGTATTAATGACACAGCTCCCTTTAAGTGGACAGGGAAAAATAAAACACTACAAAGACAATGTGGTCCGAGATTAGCTGCTTTTTTTACACGAATTGATCCCTTTACAAAGGAACAATCAGCAGCCCTTGATCAATATATCGTTACAATTCCCAGACCACCCAACAGATACCGTAAAGGAGAGGAACTTACTCAGGCACAACGCAGAGGTAAGAGAATTTTTGAACGACAATATGATAATTCCGGTGATCCTATCCCCGAAATAAAGCAATGCACCTATTGCCATTCCTATCCTTATTTTACAAGTCGTGAAAAGTTTGATGTTGGAACCTCTTCATGGTTGGATACTCAGGGTGTCTTTGATGTCCCTCATCTAAACAATATCTATGCGACACCTCCATATTTACATGATGGCAGAGCAAACTCGCTTGATGAAATATGGACAGTATATAACACGAAAGATAAACACGGATTGACAAATGATCTGACGAAGGATCAGCTGAATGATTTAATTGAGTATCTGAAAACGTTATAATTTTATATCATTCCTGCGAAAGAGAGCGGTGCAGGATCAATAAGAATTTCTAAAACTGTCATGCCTGCGAAAGCAGGCATCCAAGGCTATATTATCAAAATTTTTGTCTGGATTCCTCCCCGACGAGGTCGGGGACGGGAATGACCAGGGACAGAAATATTTTTCTGAGGTGTTAATATTATGATAAAAATGGTTAGTTATCTTTCAATATTCTTAATATATAATGCCGGATTAGGTCAATTGGAAAGTAATAAGGATACTCCTGGTGAACCCTTTGTCTATACCGAATGGCAATCGTTCACAACGAAGTCAACAAGCGGAAAGTTGATCAATGATCATATTTTCTTCTTAGAGGCTGACGGAGACAGCCTCTGGATTGGTACAGAAGGAGGACTGGTCCTATATTACAATGGGAATTGGAAAGCCTGGACAGCCAAGGACGGTTTACCCTGGAATGTTGTTATGGGTATCGCAAAAGATAATAAAACCGGTGAATTATGGCTCGCTTTATTCGGAGAAGGAATTGCCCGTTTTAGCGGTGGTCATTTTGAGCACTACACGCAGATGAATAGTGGTCTGTTAAATGATGTTGTATATGGAATAGATATCCAGGGAGATAATGTCTGGGTAGCAACCACAGCTGGGATAAGTCAATTCAACCAGGTTACAGGGGAATGGGCAGTATTTAATGAGAAACATGCACCGATGGAAGAGGTCTGGACCTATAATGTAGATGCAAGTGAGGAAAAGGTTTTCTTTGCAGTTTGGGGTGGTGGAATTTTAGAGTGGGATGTCAAAACAGAATCATGGTCAGAGTATTTGGATCCTGATGGAGAAATGGAGATAGATTTATACCGTGATGATGGACTGGTCCATGTCATTACGACATCTGCATCCTATGTGGATGGTATCCTATGGGCTTCTACCTACTTTGGTTTAAGCCGTTATGACGGGAGAAACTGGAGGGGGTACATGGATCACGATAGCGGCCTTCCCAGTAGTTTTATCAATCTTTCACTCGGTCGCAGTGCAACTTCCAGCTATAACTGCACAGATAAAGGGTTGGGAATCCTGGTCGATTATGAATCAGACTATTGGGTTTCCTATCAGCTTGAGAATGAGAGTTCAGAAACCTGGACAGCTCACATAAAAAAAGGCAATAAGACAATTAAAAACATATCTACCAATCTTGATTTACCGAATCATTTTACTATCTGTGTAGAATTTATGGGGGATGATATATGGATAGGTACCGGTCATGGATTGGCCCGGGGAGTAGGTACAAATTATTATCCTGGCCTACGCTAAAGTAATTTTTAACCGCAAAGGACGCATAGGTAATTTATATTATTTCACCTGATATGGAATGCTGTACTATGAAGAAAATGTATATAATTATTATTTCATTTGTATCTATTTTTTTATTCAATGACAGTTTGATTTTATTTGCACAAAACCCTGAAAAGATTTCACCGGCACAAAATGATACAGTCGTATACGGAAAGACTCCTGCTGAATATGAGCCTTATAGCAAATTTGAAAAACCTTATAAGCGTTTTTTTATAGATACATTAGAATATCCAGGTTATGGAAGACATATTCCGGAACCGCATCATATCGATACCATAAAAATTGGTTTTATTGGCCCTATTTTTGATACTACAACTGATCCAATAGGTGATCGTGAAGGTAGAGAACTAAGAGTTAATCAACGAGTCATCCGTTGGGATGGATACCAGGCGTCACATCTTGCTCCGATGGGTAAAAAAATGCTGCAAGGTGCTACGTTGGCTATCGAGCACGCAAACAACAGGGGCGGATATCGAGGCAAAATTCCATTTAAAATGATTGTTCGAAACGATAACGGAAATTGGAGATCCTCCGGTCGTGAACTGATTATGCTGGCATATAAAGATAGTGTTTGGGCTGTTTTGGGCACTATTGATGGTGCCAATAGCCATATTGCAATCAGAGCTGCGCTCAAAGCAGAAATTCCGGTGATGAATTCAGCCGATACGGATCCCACATTTGTAGAAACAAATATCCCATGGGTGTTTCGATGCATCACGGATGATCGTGAGATGTGTTATCTGTTGGCTGATTTTGCTTTTAAGAAATTAGGATTAAAACGTGTTGCAGCATTACGTGCTACAAATCGGTACGGAAGAATGAGCATCGATGAATTCCGGGATGCTGCAACGCGTCTGGGAAAACCATTTATTACGGAGTTACAGTATCAGGAAGGAGACGTCGATTTTACCAATCAGCTTAAGCGTATTCAAGCACTGAAAGCAGATGGGATCATTACTTACGGCAACTTGAGAGAGTCCGCTTTGATACTTAAGCAGATGAGAGAATTCGGAATGCAACAATGGTATCTGGGAAGTGACAGAATGGTTTCTGAACAATTCGCTCAAATCGTTGGTATAGATGCAGGTAATGTTGCGGCTGCTTTTCCCTACAATCCGGCAAGGAATGATCCTGATTATTTGAAATTTATCGATGATTTTCGAAACCGATTTAGAGAATTACCTGAAACTTACGCTGCGCATGCTTTCGATGGCATGAATATGATTATTGAGGCCATAGAAAAATCAGGTCTGAATCGCGCATTGATCAGAGATGAATTGGCAAAAATGCAATTATATAAAGGGGTGACCGGAATAAAAGAATTTGATGCTGTCTTTTCAAACAGATCCCCTGCTACACTTGTGCTTTTCAGGAATGGAAAATTTGAATTTTATGACAGAAAAGAAATCATGTCTGAAAAGTTCCAAATCGAACAATAAATCCTCCGGAAAACTTTTAGTGTATAAATCCTTTTTAATTATTTTGATCACTTGCTTCTGTATGAGTAATTCCATTGCTCAGTCAAAATCAAAGAAGGAACTCAGAAGTGTTCTTGATTCTCCTGTACAATTTTCAGGTTTTACCGGAGATACAATGGACATAGAAAGTATCAAAGAAATCCGAATTGGTCTTTTTTTCCCTGTAGATAGCTTAGAAAAAACCAATAATCAGTTGATTAATGCAGCCAATTTAGCAATTAAAGAAATCAATGAAAAGGGAGGATACAATGGTATTCCATACCGATTGATTAATCGTTGGTCTATTGATCCCTGGGGAGCTGGTTCTAAAGAGATGATTAAACTGGTATATAAGGACAGCGTTTGGGCAGTCATAGGTTCAATTGATGGAGAAGTGACACATATTGCTGAACAAATTATAACCAAAGCATGGGTCCCATTATTATCCCCAATATCAGCTGATCCGACACTTAACTATATTCGCATTCCCTGGATATTTCGTTTACCCCCTGATTTTAAAGTTCAATCAGAGCTGTTGGTCACTCAGGGTATAAAATCTGGGCGTATGAAAGATATTGGATTGATAATCGAAAGCAGTCATGATGGACGAGTCTTTGCTGAAGAGTTAAATGATGTCCTGTGTAATAATCAAATGTCGCCAGTTTTTTATTTTCAGGTAGCAAAAGACAAATTTGATATTCAATTCATCGTAAACCACATGAACTCTTTTAATGCTTCTTCGATTATTGTCTATCTGTCAAAAAAGAACATCATTAAATTGTTGAGAGCCTTGGAAACAGGTACACAACAATTAACTGTTTTTGTTCCATGGATTCCCGGATTAGATCAGAATTTATTTACACAAAGTTTTAAAGTTGATCTCTATTTTATAGAACCATTCTCACGTTCGCCCAACGGGGCCTATGAAAAATTTGCTGACGAATTTTATAGAAATTTTGGATCAATTCCAACTTTTGGAGCAGCATATACTTATGATGCAGTGTATATCCTGGCCAGGGCCCTGCAAAAAAGTGGACTTAATCGGGTAAGATTACGAGAGGCAATTAGCACAATGAGTGATTTCCAGGGAGTGACGGGAAAAGTATCGTGGGATAATGCGGGCAGTAATAATGTGCAACCTGTTTACCAAAGATTATCCGGTGGATTTACTGAATGAATTAAGGCAAATTTAAAAAAATAAATTTAATCTCTATATAGGATCTTTTATGAAATGAATATCATAAAATCTAATCGAAACATATATATGATAATCGGTATTCTTATTATAACACAATTTTTAAATTGCGTAGAAAAGGATTCTGAAAAGCAAAAAGCTCTGGATATGATTACAGCCAGAACAATGGGATTGGCTTATCTGGAGGAAAATAAGTTGCCCGAAGCTGAAAATGCCTTTCTAAAGTTGATCACGATAGCTCCAAAAGAGGCTTTAGGATTTGCGAATTTGGGTCTGGTCTATATCCGGATGGGTGATTATAAAAAGGCGGAACTAAGACTTCTAGAAGCTTTGGAAATAGAACCGAATGATCCTGAAATTCAATTAAACCTGGCAGAAGTATATAGCCTTACAAATCGTAAAAAAGAAGCAGTACAACTTTTAGAAAAAACCTTGAATTATCATCCTGATCATATCAGAACTCTGTTTAAGTTAGGGCAGAATTATTCACGATCAGATACGTTGGCTGTTCGCCTTAAAGGAGAGAAGTTGTTGGTTAATGTTGTACAATATCTACCTATCAATATTACCGCACGTCTTGAGCTGATTGATTTATTGCTTAAAGACGATAAGGCAAGTGAAGCTGTTGCATATTTTGAAGATCTGAAGAGACAAATGCCAGAATTTCCGGATGAAGCCGATGAATTTTACGATAAATCTTTAGATTCTATGAGAAAAAATAGAGCGAACGAAGCACATCCGCCATTCAACATTTTCCGGAATATTATTAAGCCAACTCCTTTATATCGAGCCGGAAACGATGAATTGACCGGAATGAGTGGACCGCTTATCGGAACGCCGGTCGTCACTTTCAGAAATGATTTAAGTCTGGTAGGTCAGTCCAATCAGCTGGCTCTTGAAACAATGAGATTTAAAAATGTCACCTCAGGGGCCGGATTGGATCAACTCCCGCAGTTAAAAACGGATCCTGACCAATTTAAAAATAATGCATATGTGTTGGCGGTTTCAGATGTTGATGGAAATGGCACTCAGGATCTGTATGCATCTGGGGGAACGGAGAAAAATGCCCGGTATTTGCTTTTAAATGATTTTGGGAAATTCAGGGATCATACATCCGAGTCTGGGATTCAACATCAGGGTCTGGATAAACAGGCGATATTCGCTGATTATGATAATGATGGGTATCTTGATCTGTTTTGTGTAAATGATCAGAGAAATGTATTGTATTATCATTATGAGCCTAGAAAATTTCGTGATAATGCCTCATTAGCAGGAATTGCGGGCGAGGGCTTAGGTAACGCTGTTTGTTTTGCAGATTTTGATCATGATGGGGATCTTGATATCTATCAATCGAATAACGGAAAGAATCAATTTTTTAGAAATAATATGGATGGTTCATTTACAGAAACTGCGGGCCAGATGGGAATAGCCGGGGAGAATACACTCAGCGGCGATATCGTTATTGGAGATTTTGATGATGATGGAGATCTGGATTTTTTTGTGATCAACAATAATGATAAAAGCGTTTTGTATACAAATCTCAGACAGGGACAATTCGCAGATATTACAATCGAAAGTGGACTAGCTGTTACTGGGGGCTCAAAAGCGGTTTCAGCAGGAGATTATAATAATGATGGAAGATTAGATTTATTTTTAGTCCCTAAGAATAGGGAGTCATTCATATTGTTTCAAAATTTGGATGGAAAACATTTTGAGAAAGATGAACGTTCATCCGAAATGAAATCAATATTAGAAACTTTAAATTGCCATACGGCACAATTTCTTGA
>Ga0209536_100001379_pt1 | contig 40555 bp, 30 predicted proteins | sample DeeMarSeWOR28_12_FD_187461 | JGI IMG/M metagenome (GOLD analysis project Ga0209536, IMG submission 187461) | Marine sediment microbial communities from White Oak River estuary, North Carolina - WOR-2-8_12 (SPAdes) (version 2) | ecosystem: Environmental > Aquatic > Marine > Intertidal zone >... | reverse complement strand
CGACGGACCCGCTATCGACACATACTCCCCCTCACGTATCTCCAGGTGAATGTCCACCAACGCATGCGTCTCCACCTCCTCGGTGTAAAACACCTTCTTGACACCCTCGAGCTTGATCAACGCCCCGTTGTCTGTCATAACTGTCTCCCCCTAGCTGGCTGAACCCCTACCGCAGACGAACACGATCATATGCATCCCACTGGGACATATCCGTCAGTACCACAACATCCCCCACCTGTAAACCATCCATAATCTCGATAAACTTCACAGAACTGCGACCCAGACGAACATTCACTCGCTCCGCATGACTGCCACCCTCTACCAACTTGAACAAACCCACCGTGTTAAATGCCTGACCGTACGCCGGACGACCCACGTACAACACATCGTCCAACCGCTCAAGCTCCACTACACCCTCCACCGCCAGACCCGGCCGCGCACTGCGCGGTAACTCTGCCGGCAACGACACGTCCACCACCACCACTCCACCCTGCGCCGCCGGATCTATCCGCACTACCTGACCCTGTATCGTGTCAGTCCTCGTGTCCACAAACGCCCGCTGACCCAATGCCACATTCGTCGCCTGCGTCTGCGGGATCCTAAGCTCCGCCTTGAGACGCTCCGGTACCACCACCCGCGCCAACGTCTGCCCATTCATCACCCACTGCCCCTCCTCCAAATCCATCTCCTGCAATACCCCATCTATTCCTGCCCGCACCATCATCGACGCTATCCGATCATTCTGAAACGCCACTATCCGACGCAAACGCTCAATCTGATCACGCTGAACCTGCAGCTGCGGCCCCTCCGACTCCCGCATTACCTCCAACCGACGCCGCTCCAAACCCAACCGAGTCTCCAACTCCTCCGCCCGCTCCCGCGCCGTCTGCAACTCGCTGTCCGATACATACCCCTCACCCTTGCGAGATAACTCCTCCAAATCCAACGCGTTACGCCTCGCCTCCAAATGCTGCGACCGCACCTGCGCTATCAATCCCTCCTGGTTCAACCGCTGCGTCTCCAGGCTGGTCTCCAACATCACCAACTGCTGCTCCGCCGCCGATAACTGCCGCTCCGACTCCAATAACTGCAACTGCACATCCGGATTGCTCAACTCAACCAATACCGTCCCAGCCGTAACCTCCGTCCCCGGCTGCACCAACTTACGCTCCACTCGACCCTGTACCTCAGCCGGAATCCACCGAATCTGCTCCGGTACCAAGTTGCCCGGACCACTGACCTGGATCACCATCAATCCCTGCTCCACCGTGTCCATCCACACCGTCGCTCGGTCCACCGCCGGCGCCGCCGGCTTGAGACGCGACAAACCAACCGTCACCAACAATACCGCCAATACCGCTATACCAGCCGGCACATACTTCTTCCTCTTCGGAGGTGGCTCTCGGGCGATGTCCAAAGGAGGGTCTCCCGGTTGCGTAAACCCGCGACTACACCTTACTCGGACGTAGGAACCGCAGCATAGGTTTCAGGCCGCTACGTCCGTTTGGTGGTGGGTTCTTTGGGGGCGATCATGGATTACAGCACGCCGGTAGGATCGATCGGTCGAGTCTCTCCCGCAAGTGGTTGTTTTGCAACGACTTACAGTGCAGCCTCAGCGAGATTAGGAAACTAGGGCCTCGGTGCATCGACACCTTCGAGTTTGGCAGCAGCATCCTCGCCGGTGCAAGCCTGGTGTCCTGCTGCGGCGAACAGCGTCAGCAAGACAACGCTAGCGGCGCTGACACCAAGCTTCAGAGTGTGGTGTGCATCGCTCGCCGACAGGAATCCCTCAATCAGCCCAGCCATCAAGAGGAGCATAGTAGCTGCTCCCACGAGTTTTATGGCGAGACGACCGTGAACGACAAGGGCATCTCGCCTCGCCATGTCCCCGGGCGCAACGATGGCACGACCAATCAACAACCCTCCGGCCCCGGCAATGAAGATCGCTGTGAGTTCAAGGATGCCGTGGCCGGCGACGAACGTCAGAATCCATCCCAGCAGACCGTAGTTGCTGAATAGGCCGAGTACCGATCCGAAGAAGAAACCATTGAACGCGAGCAGTATGACGGTGCCGATTCCGGCCAGAATACCGAAAGCGAAGGCTCCGAAGGCAACCTGAACGTTGTTGGCCACGATATTCGAGGCCACGATCGGTAGGTAGGGAGAAGCTGTCTCCGCGTACCCGCGGCCCTGCCCCGTCATCCGCTCTCCGGCCTCGGCTCGTGCTACCATGCCCGGCGGCATTATGTCCGCGGCCAACCCAGGTTGCTCGCGCAAGAGCATGAATCCAACCAATCCTGGAACGGCGAATAGCAGGAACGCGGCTAACACATAGGCGCGGGCCTGAACCACTGCAGCCGGGAAACGGTTCAGGACCAACGATCTCGCTGAGACCTTCGGGGCGCCACGCATCCCGTAAAGCACGTTGTGCCCCAGGGCGACTACGCGTTCCAGGTGTTCCACCACTCGTGTGTCCACTCCGTAAGTGCGAGCTCGCGCGAGATCGGCGGCGACTTCTCTATATTGGGCTGCAAAACTCCTAACCTCAGCACCCGTCAGACGCGTCAGTCCAGTCTTCTGAAGGTACGCCCCTCGGGAACGAAGCGACTCCCAGGTGCCCCTTCGAAGGGCTACGAAACGGCGCGCCAGACCAGTGGGTCTTGTTTCCTGCGACGCGTTCCTTGTTGCGGGGTGGCTACGCCTCCTGGTGTTCTCCAGGTTGTGGAGTGAGATCAAGGAATCCTCAGCTCGGGTATCCGCCTCAGGAATTCGCTTGCGGAACCTCCTATGAAGCTCGACTGCGAAGCGGAGCCGGACAGAAGCGGGCAACGAATCAATTCGGTCTAGGAACTGCTCCAGCAGCCGAAACTCGTCATCCGTTAGGACTGGCTGTCCGACGTCGAGCACCGGACCTGTGTTGTCTTCCTGGCCAACGCCCGCGATCTCGCCATCGGCATCGCGGACCACCACCGTTCCGGCTGCGAGGTCTCCCAGGCGTTTGTTTTGCGGATGTAAGAACACCAAGGACATGCCTAGCAAGGATGATCCAGCTGGCTGGATGTCCACCAGCCGTATGACGTTGCGGATCGCTGCAGCGTAGAATGTTATGGGATGGCCAGTGTCCATGATGACACGAATGCCGAGCCGTCGCTTACCCGGAGTGCGGCCACCCCCAAGACCTTCGAAAAGAGCGAAGTACCCCCAGACGATGGCGAATAGCGACGCAATCAAGAATGCGGCGAGCCACGCACCGGTTGCATCTGGGAGCAAATGGGTGGTGCCAAAACCCAGCGACGCCAAGACTGAGAGGCCAAGTACTATGACCAAGTCGTAGATCGCTGCCGCGGCACGGGATCCAAGGCCTGCAAGTTCGAACTCGAGCAGGACGTGCTCTGGAGTCTCGACCGCGATCCGGCGTGAGAACTGGGTGACGAAGGGGGGTCGCGTCGGGGCCATCCTGACTGCATCTTATCGCCGCAGGGGGACTATGGCTACCTACCAGCTTCGCGCACTGAAGTTCGGCGAGATTCTCGACGGTGCGTTCGCTGTCTACCAGCGTCACTTCGGGGTTCTCGTCGGCGTTGCAGCCGCCTGCACCGGCGTGCCGACGGTAATGAACGTTTACATGTCGATGGTCGGAATGGAGTCAGTCCATCCGGTCACACTGCTGTTGTGGGTCCTTCTCTACGGCGTTGGCGGCCTGATCGCTGCCGGTGCGACAATTCGGGTAATCTCTAAGGCATATCTCGGACTCGACCCGGAGCTGGGTGAGTCGATTCGTTTCGCCCTGGGTAGGATGGGGAGGATCTTTCTCTCGGGGCTGGCGAAGTATCTCATGATCGGGCTGCCGTGGCTGGGGGCGGCGATTGTGACGGGAATACTGGGTGCCGTGGTTCAGGACCTCGTGCTGGTCACATTGGCGAGTGCTGCAGTCGTTGTCGGGGCCGTGATCGCCATGTTGCTTCTGGTCGCGGGTTATTCAGTGGTGACCCAGGCGGTCGTTCTGGAAGACGATACGTCAGCCACAGAGTCACTCGGACGCTCGTGGGAGTTGACGAAGGGATTTCGGGCAAAGGCGCTCTTTCTGGGTGTGGTGCTCTGGGTTCTCCTGTCACTTCCGATAATTGCATCCAGTGGGTTGGCGTTCCTGTCTCCAGGTCTTGAGGCGCCGATTGCCGGCTTCGCTGGACTGCTCCAGCTCATCATATATCCCGTGTACGCTTGTGCGTTCACCCTCCTCTATTACGACCTTCGCGTGCGGAAGGAAGCCTTCGATATCGAATACCTCGGTCGCCAGCTCGGGATCGGGACAGTAGCCGGATGAGTTCGCCCCCACAGGAGTCCTTGCGAGACTCGATAAGAACGGTTCTGGAGCAAGTCTTTACCACTCCCGAATATCAGTGGGATGAAAGGCGAAGTGTCGTCGATACCCTGAGAGGTTGGTGGCACAGCTTGTTGGGCGTTCTGGAGGGTCTTCGCGTTGCACATCCTGCGGTCTACTACGTTGTTTTGGGCGCAGTGGTTGGCCTGCTCATCGCCATAACCATTCATGCCGGCTACATCATCTGGAAAGTTGTAAGGCCGGCACGCGCTGCCCGACTCGGTGAAGGCCCACCCAAGATGCAGCCTCACGACGCCGACTGGTATCTGAATGAGGCTAGGCGCCTGATGCGGGACGGATCGTATGTCGAAGCCGTTGCCTACCGCTTCAAGGTGCTGGTTCTCAGGCTGGATGCTCGGGGAGAGCTGACATTCCAACCCAGTAAGACGCCAGCCGAGTACCTGTTAGAGCTGCCACAGGACCACGTGGGCTACGGAGCTCTATCGCAACTCGTGGGCATTCTGTATCGCCACCTGTTTGGTGGGGTCAAGTGTACAGAACCAGATGTGCGGCATTTCGAAGAGCAAGTGGGGGCTTTGGAGGCGTACTTTGCGTCCGAGTGAACTCTGGCTCGTCTCCGCCGTGGCGTTGGCGGCCGTGATCGCGGCGGTCATTGGTCAACACGCCGCGCCTCGGGCAAGCCTGCGGGATACGCGGCTCTCGACGCTGCTCGATGGTCCGCTGGGGGCCAAGGGCCTGGCGGATGCACTGGGCAAACTGGGTATGGGAGTCGAAGCGCGCCAGCGACCCTGGTTCGATTGGAATAACCAGAGATCCGGAGCCGACTCCTTGGCGCTGTTGGCTCTACTCGATGTCACAGTCTCGCTCACAGAGGTAGAGGAGAGGGTGATTCGCAACCATGTGGCGCTCGGTAACGCGCTACTGCTAGCGGGTCAGACCGGTGTCGAACGGTGTTTTGGATACGGGGTGTCTCCCTTTAGGGGGTGGGCAGCTGACACTTCCAGGCCAATCGTGCTACCCCCTGGGATTGACTTTCTTCCCGAAGCCAGGGCATTCGTAGCAGAGATTCCATTCGACTCCCTCATTCGTTCTGGCCCATTCGCCGGTGAAGAGTGCCCGGTACTCTTCCCCAGTAGGGTGGACACGTTACTGCGGACGGAAGGGGATCACCCGGTCGTCGTGCGGCTGTCCTTTCGTAGTGGCGGACTAGTTACGCTAGTCGCCGATTCACGACTACTCTCAAACGAAGCGCTGAGAGAGACAGATGCAGGATTACTGGTGATCGCTTGGACGTTGTTCAGCGATCCCGATCTGATGGTTGTGGATGAGTTCCATCACGGTTTTCATGCTAGACGGTCTATTCTCATGGTTGCTTGGAGCTGGGCACGGACATCGCCGCTGGGGTGGACCATACTTCAGCTGGTGGCTGCAGCCATCATTGCGCTGGGCTTCATGTCGGTGCGTTTTGGTCCAGCTCTCAGAGTAGTCGAGCGACGGCGGCGGTCGGCACTGGAACATCTGGAAGCGCTTGCAGCTGGTCTGGAGCGCGCCGCTGGTGATGACGAGGCCGTCAACCTCTTCGTGACTGGTCTGGCGAGACGTCTCGGTCGGCGAACCGCACTCACGGCCGGGCAGGCGGAGTGGAATGGTTGGTTGAGCGCTTTGGAATTGTCTGTGCGGACTGCAGATGAACGTGACAGGGTCAGACGGCTCGCGTCATTGATTGGTGGACACGGCGGTAGAGAGCGTGTGCTCGACACTGCCCTAGCAGTGGAGGCGCTTTGGGAAGCGTTGGGGAAACAGAAGAAGCTCAGACCATCCTGAGTACCGTACGCAACGTCGTCCTGGGTCAACCGGCAGCCACGCGCGACTGTCTACTCGCACTCTTGTCGCGTGGGCACGTGTTGATAGAGGGGGTGCCAGGGACGGCAAAAACACTGCTTGTCCGGACCCTGGCCCAGGCACTTGATGTGACCTTTGCACGCATCCAGTTCACTCCGGACCTGATGCCATCCGACATCACCGGCACGTCGGTGTTCTCGAGCGGTCAGGAGTTTGTGTTCCGTCCTGGGCCTCTGTTCCACGACTGCGTGCTTGCCGATGAGATCAATAGGGCACCGGCCAAAACTCAGGCAGCTCTCCTTGAGGCAATGCAGGAGCGTACGGTGACTGTAGACGGGGAGAGTCACAACTTGTCCGATACCTTCACGGTGTTCGCGACACAGAACCCGGTCGAGTTCGAGGGAACCTACCCTCTGCCTGAGGCGGAGCTGGATCGGTTCATGTTGAAGATCGCCCTGGATTATCCATCGAGTGAAACTGAACAACGAATTCTCACCAAATACACAGAGGGCTTTGAGGCCGATCTACCGGATACGTATGGGGTTCATTCAGTCATCGATGCTGGAGGCTTGGAGAGACTCCGGGAAGCCACCCGGGCGATTCACGTGGAACCGAGGATCATCACTTACATCACGGCGATCGTTCGCGCAACACGGAGAACCGCATCTCTCACATTGGGTGCTAGCCCTCGCGGTGGGATAGCGCTACTCAAAACCGCCAGAGCACTGGCATTGCTTGAAGGCCGGGAGTTCGTGATACCTGATGATGTCAAGATGCTGACACCAGGAGTCCTGCGGCATCGGATCACTATGGCTTCTGAATTGGAGCTTGAGGGCGTCACAGCTGATCAGGTGCTCGAGTCTATTGTCGAGCAGGTAGAGGTACCCGCGACGTGATTCTCCCCACTCCCCGTGCGCTCACTGTCTTTGCGCTCACTTCGTTTGTGGGACTGGCCGGTCTTCTCACACCTCTCGCACTCGATCTCATGTTGCTGTTGGATACCGTCCTCTTCGTGGCGATCTGGACTGACTGTGCACTAGCGGTAGATCCTCGCGTGATCGAACTGATGCGGAACGCACCGGGTGTCTTCTCCGTCGGACGGACGGTTGAGTTCACCTACTCGTGGAGGAATCGCGCCAAGCGTTCAGCTCGACTTCGGGTGAGAGAGACGCGCCCCGATCTCCTCGGTGGGGTGCTGATGCCCAGGGAGTTGCGCATCGGGCGTGGGGCGGTGCTGCTTGAGAGCGTTCGTGCGACGCCAAATCGGCGAGGGAAGGAGACACAAGGTTGGTTTGCAGTGAGGAGCAAAGGCCCGCTAGGGCTGGGGCAACGACAAGGCCGTCTGCTATTGCCATGGACGACGACCGTGTATCCGAATCTTCCGGTAACGCGTCTCAAGGCATCCATAGCGGAGGCTGCCCGTCGCCCTGAGGCCGGTATCAGGCCCACGCGCCAACCCGGAGATGGCAGCCAGTTTGAGAGCCTGCGGGAGTGGGTACCCGGTGAAGACACGCGCCAGATCGACTGGAAGGCAACTGCGCGGCGTAACAAGATCATTGCTCGACAATTCGAAGAGGAACGTCGGCAACAAGTGTTGCTGGTGCTGGATGCCGGTCGTTTGCTCACAGCTGATGTGGCTGGTGAAGCCTGCATGGAGCATGTGGTTCGCGCTGCACTGTGGCTAGCACTGGCTGCGTACCATCACGACGACAACGTCGGAGTCATGGTAGTCGCCGACCAGATCCTTCATTATGTGCCACCGCAACGAGGTAAGCGAGGCCTTAGACAGGTGCTGGATGTACTGGCGGTTGTTGAACCCAAATTGGTGGAACCGGACTACCCTGCCGCGTTCAGGCATCTTGCTGTGAGGAGTCGAAAACGAGCACTGACGGTGTTCTTCACTGATGTGATTGATCGTCTGGCGTCTGAGACATTGCTGCGGCATGTTGGGTCACTCGGGGTTCGGCACCTGCCATTGGTCGTCACTCTACGAAATCCGGAATTGCACCGGCTCGCACACGCCAAGCCAAGGACGATGCGGGACGCATATCGCAAGGCTGCCGCTGAGGCATTGTTGTCAGCACGTCACGAAGCTCTGGGGGATATGCGTCGCTCTGGTGCTGTGGTAGTTGACGTCAGTGCGGATCGTGCCAGTTCAGCTGTGGTGGAGAAGTATGTGGAGCTGAAGCGCCGAGGGCGGCTCTAGGGCGGGATCATGGTCTGCAACCCAGCCGGCTGCTCGTGACTGCTGGGTGTGCCAGCGCTTTCATCGCTTTCACGCGGCCCAGGTTCCAGCTCCGCCAGTCGTTCTTGCCTGATACCCACCGCCGACGTTCGATTTCTTCCCACACGATGCATCGCTCCTGCAAGTCAAGTTCTCGCAAACCCGTGAGCAGTGCCGGGACCGCGTCGGCGCTCAGCGAGGCCAGGTAGGGAATGTCCCGAGATTCTCCGAGATCCAGACGAGCGAGGTTCGTGCGGGCAATGAGTGCATCAGGATTGAGTACGTTCAGGGCAGCGAGGAGGGCGAATCCGCTCGTCACCATGCCGAAGCCAAAGTGTCTGCCATCGCGGAATAGCGCAGTCGCTGAGAACCAGAGTAGCACGGATCCTATCCAAACCATGAATGCGCTGGCATAGAGTCGGTCGACCGTGAGACCGTACGCATCCACATACAGGCGCATGCGCTGACCTGCGGAGATCATCATGAGGAAGACGAGCACCAGGATCACGGTAGCTATAACCCTGTAGCATTGTTGGCTCCGGCGATCGCGCCGGTCCAGAATCCAATCGGCAGCGAGAAGTACCGGTACTACCAGTGAGGTGGCGACTACGAGTTCGAAGAAGCCGCGCCTGGCGTACTCGGAGTAGGTGAGTCCGGTGACGACCTGTATCGTTTGCTCACCGCCGAATAAGTATCTGGCTTGCACAATCGTGAAAGCTAGAAAGACAAGCACCAGCGCCAGAAGCGGGATGCCTACTTCTAGGATCCCGAGTCTGGGGTGATTGCCGTTCGGCGAGATTTCGAGCTTCGGGCGGTCGCCAAATGCGAGACCCCACAAGTAGCCTAGTGTGACCCATGCGACAAGGCATGTCACGGTCAGGTGCGACGCGATCGTCTCGAACTTCCAGTCGATTGCCGAACGCACCAGGGCATCGAACACGGGGTCCGCGGACGTGAGCAGCGAGCCAAAGACTAACACGAGTGGTATCGACAACGAGACACCTAAGGCAACAGCGGTTGCCCGCTTGGCGGTTGTGTGAGAGCTGACCTCGTTCCATCTGATGTCTTTGAGCAGCAGTATCAGCGGTCCCACAGCGATGTTGGTGCCTGTGACCATGGCCCCTGCCATGAAATCGAAGAGAGATGCCAGTTTCAGCCGTACGCCGTGTACCTGCAGCGTGGCGATCGCCAGGGCAGCGAGCACGGCGAGAGTATCCCAGAAGCGGAGAAAGGGGGCATCGCGCCAGGCGATGAAGAGTGCAAAGAGAGAAGGAAGGAGCATGAACTTGGGGATGGCCGACCAGCGGGCCCACGCTACCAGGACGAGACCGGCGCTCAGGGCCACCGTCCAAAGGTAGAAATTCAATCCCCAAGGTGTGCTGCGAAGCATGGCATCGCCCAGGATGCCGAGGACTGCAGCGGTGGCCAGGATGGTGCAGGCAAGTCGGGTGTCAGCGCGCACAGGCCTATCCCTCCGTTGTCACTTGTATTATAAAGTACTTTATATCGCAAAGTCAATAGCCACGAGAGCGGCGGGGCTCCCTTGAGACCCCGCCATAAGGTCTAGCTAGTTACTGGACGCAATTGCCAGAAGTTGTTCTTGGGTATTGGCCCGTTGGAACAGGGCAATAGCGCGCGCAACCTGGACATCGTGGCGCAGGCGGCGGTGTAATTCGGCTGGGCGACCGAAGACATAGCGGGTAATTTCAAGGCCCAGCTGTTCGGCCAGGAAGTCGCGGGCGCCGAACCAGATGGAGTCGGGCATCGTGGCGCCTTTCTGGCGGAGTAGAGTGAGCAGTTCTTGGAGCATTGCGTCGGTCACGACGAAGTCCTCGTCAGTGATGGTATTACGCGCTTTGATGTCAAGGGAATATCGAGCCAGCGCGTCGCGGTATTTCGGCACGTCAGCACCAAGAGCTTGAGCGAACTCCTGTTCGGGCGCAGTCAGAGTATCGAGGACCTCCACATCCGGTTGAATTCCCCCACCACCCTTGAGCAAGCGACCAGACTCAGAGCGGTATGCGACTGTAGTGTCCAGAGCAAGGCTGTCCTGAGTCGCCAGCGCCCTGGCAACATTCTGATCGGGGAGGTGACGAAAGCGCGGGCGGTCGATTGAACGCCCGCTGGGTGTGTACCAACGCGAGGTAGTGACCGTCAATGCCTCAGCCTCCGTGAGCCTAAGCAGGGTATAGGCCGTACCCTTTCCGAAAGTGCGGGTACCGAGAATGAGTGCCCGATCGTGGTCCTGCAATGCACCGGCGATAATCTCCGCAGCGCTGGCCGTGCGGGACCCGACGAGGACGATCATAAGCATGTCGGGCCACAGCTGGGGCCGCTCATCGGTGAAGATCTGTGACGCGCGCTCGGCACGTCCTTTCATCTCAACCACCCTATCTCCACGATCCAAAAACAGGTCTGCGATGGCCACGCCCTGGTCAAGTACGCCACCCGGATTAGTGCGTAGATCGAGAATCAACTCCCGGCCGCCCTGGCTGCGGAGCTCGTTGATGGCCTCCATCAGTTCGCGAGGTGCGGTCTGGCTCACCGACGTCAAGTTCAGATAGCCGATGCCGGGGGCCACCACGGTACTGCCCTCCACGTAGTTGACATGAATCAGAGCCCGAGTGATCGTGAAATGCAGAGGCTCATCCAGGCCAGCCCGCACAATGGTGAGCTGTACGTCGGTACCCGGTTCTCCCCTCATGAGAGCAGCGGCCTGATCGGTGGTCCATCCCTCCGTCGACTTCCCTTCTATCGCCGTGATCTGGTCGCCAGACGTCAAACCGGCCCTTTCTCCCGGCGTGTCGGCCAACGGCCCAACTATGGTAACCCATCCGTCTCTCGACTCGATCCGGATGCCAACCCCTCCGTAGTTGCCAGTCGTGGAGAGACTGAGTTCCTGGTACTCGCGTGGACGTAGGAAGCTGGTGTAGGGGTCGTTCAACTGATCGAGCATGCCCTCGATCGCCAACTCGTAGAGATCCGAAATGTCGACCGAGTCAACGTACAAGTCAGCGACATACCCAAGCACCTGTTCGAAGAGTCGCTGGGAATCCCGGGTGCCGGCGTTTCTTTGCACCGGTCGCTGCATGAGCCAGCCACCCGACACGAAGGCCATAAGAGTGATCAGCGACACTAGGAAGACTCGTCGATCCTTCATTCACTTCCTCCAACCGTTTCAGTGTGCCCACGACCGTTGAACCCCGATGTCCAGCAGCTGGTTCCCCTGTTGGGTGATCCCATGCAATCAATAGGCCGCCTGCGCGACCACGGGGCCAGGCCGAATCCGAGCCGCTAACGATAGCCGAGAGAGGCCTCATGGCGCAAACGCGGAGATATTGAGGGCAGCAAGACTCGCGCCCACTCGTGACATGCTGAGTGTTCCTGTCCCCCCAACTCGTGCGGTCGGTTGGCGTAGACTTATGCTCTGAGCGTGAGTATGTTGAGCCCCACAAGATGCCCACACCCGGCCAAATCCCGAAGAGCGCCTTCCTCAATCGCCTGCTAGATCCTCGCCCTTTGATCGGGGTCGAGTTGCGACCGCCGCGAAGTGACCTTTCCCACTCCGAAAGCATGGATACTTGGATCGATATGTACCACTCGGTCCAAAAGTTGGCGCGCCGAGACACCGTAGTGTTTCTCACGGACAACGCGGTGGGACAATCGGAAGAAGAGAACCTCCAGCACATCACGGCCAATCTTGCCCACGAAGTCGATGCAGCGAGAGTTGTTCCGTTCTTGACCTGCAAACACTCGTTGGACTACTGCCTCATGTATGCTGCGAGGGCCGCATCTCAAGGAGTGGCAGCTCTTACTGTGCTCGGCGGGGACAAATCGCTGGGGCCTCCTCGCTGTGTCTCGCATGCGTTCGAACTGAGGCGGACCATCCGTCATCGAATGGGTATTCTACAGTTGGGTGGTTGGGCAAACCCACACCGAAGTGCCGAGGAACAAGTCGAGTTCATGTCGCGGGAGGATTTCACCGCCGAGTTCTTTCTGACACAGATCGTATCGCACCACGACATGAGAGCTGTGGAGCAGTTCGTAGGAGCGTTGGAGCACGGGGGGGTTACCTTGCCGGGTGCGTTCGGCGTGTTTCTGTACCGCAGCGCCAATCCCAAGACTCTCAGACAACTTGCGCAGTTCTTCCCTGTCCCCGCAGAGGCAATCACTCAGGAATTCGATTCGGGTATGTCTCCAGAAGCGATCTGCGCCAGGACAATCAGCAAACTGCGTGAAGTCGGGGTCAACAACGTGTACGTTAGCAACCTGGGGTTCCGTGGTGCGGAGGACAGGTACCGTCGGATTCTCGCAATGCTCGAGGAGATCTAACTGACGCTATTCCTCAAGCACTTCCAGTGCGTTCTCCACCCGACCCGAGGTTCCACTGACTTGGATACCTTGCACGCTGCTCTCTATTTGACCAAGCACCTCGCGCGCGATGCGGATACCCTCTGCCGTAGCGAAGTCATGCCCCTTTTCCTGCGCCCGAGCCATTCTGGCGATCACGGAGTCTGGGACCACCACTTCGGGGACCTCATTGGCCAGGAATTCGGCATCCCGGAGCGACCTCAGCGGCCAGATACCTGCGATGATAGGGATGTTGAACTGTTCAATGCTCTTCAAGAAGCGCTCAAGTTGTCCGGCATCAAACACCGGTTGTGTAACTGCAAACTCAGCACCCGCGTCGACCTTCCAATAGAAACGTCGTAGTTCACGGTCGGCGTCGACAGCGCTCTGGTTCACGGCCACGCCGGTGACGAATTGCGTCGGTTCGCCTATGGCATCTCCGCCGGGATCGAGTCCGTGGTTGAGGTGGAATACCACGTTGGTGAGTCCGATACTATCGATATCGAACACGCCAGTAATGTCGTAGGTCCCCATGCTCGGTGGATCGCCGGTAACAATGAGGAGGTTACGCAAACCAGCCGCTGCAGCACCAAGCAGATCGCTGAGCATTCCAAGCATGTTGCGGTCGCGACAGGTGTAGTGCACTACCGGCTCAATCTCCAGTTCACTCTTGATGATGATACCCGATGGCAGCGCGCCCATTCTACTTCGGGAGCGGGGGCTATCCAGTATGTTCACCGCATCCAAACCGGCCTCCTGGAGGATTCGGCACTTGTCCAGCATGCCTTTGGGTTGCCAGCCTCTGGGCGGTAGGATCTCAACGCTGCGCACGAAGTCACCCCGAGCGATCTTCTGACCCCAATGGGAGCGGGCGGCAAGCGGCGGGGGTTCAGCACCCTTGGGTGCGGCAACGTCCTGTCGGGAGGCGTACCGGGAAGTCACCCTTGGCTGTGCGCCGGCCACGAACTCCGTGATCTTCTCAATGTGCGCAGGAGTAGTGCCACAACATCCGCCTACAAATTTGGCACCGGCTTCAATCATGCGACGGGCGTACCGCGCCATGTATTCGGGAGCGGCGAGGTAGATCTGGCGGTTGCCCACATCCCTCGGCAGTCCCGCGTTCGGCAGGGCAGAGATGGGGCGGTTGGTTACCTGGACCATTCTCTCGATCGCATCCAGCATTGCTGCTGGTCCGACCGAACAGTTGAGGCCGATCACGTCTGCCTCCCATTCGGTGAGAGCCTGAGCTGCGGTTTCCACGCTGGTGCCGTATGCTGTAGTCCCATCCTCCCCAAAAGACATCTGAGCAATGACGGGGAGGTCGGAAATGTCGCGTACCGCGCGAAGCGCCGCATGTAGCTCCTCCGGGTCAGCGAAGGTCTCGAGAATGAAGCCGTCTACGCCTCCTTCCACGAGGCCACTAACCTGTCGCTGGAAGAACTCGACTGCCTCGTCCCGCGCCGTCGGGCCCCAGGGTTCAATCCTGATCCCCAATGGTCCAATGGCTCCGACCACAGACGCCCTGCCCTTGGCGGCAGCAGTGGCCACAAGAGCGGCGGCCCTATTGATTTCCTCCGTGCGGGTGTCGAGTGAGAAAGCGGACAGCTTGACGGGATTGGCTCCAAACGTGTTGGTTTCGATTATCTCGGCGCCAGCACGCACGTATTCCTCATGGACGGATTGGACCAGCCTTGGGTCCTTGACGTTCAGCTCATCGTAGCACACGTTGACGAATACGCCCCTGCTGTAGAGCATCGTTCCCATCGCTCCATCCATCACGTGCACCTGGCCATCGGCAATGAGTCTGCTCAGGAGCTTGTTCATTGGATCGGGCTTCCAGTTGGACCATACGCCAGACTGGGTGCGAGCCAGCGCTCCACCTCAGTGAGACTCAGCCCCTTTCGGTGTGCATATTCCTGCACCTGATCGCGGTTGATTTTGCCCAGCCCGAAGTACATCGAACGGGGATGAGAGAAGTACCAGCCGCATACTGACGCCGCTGGCCACATGGCGTAGCTGTCCGTGAGCACGATGCTGGTGTTTCCTGTCACATCAAGCAACTCGAATAGGGTGCGCTTCTCGGTATGATCTGGACACGCTGGATAGCCCGGAGCGGGCCTGATGCCGGAGTAGCTCTCCCTAATCAGCTCTTCTTGAGTGAATTCCTCATGTGAAGCGTAGGCCCAGATCTCAGTGCGCACACGCTCGTGCATCTGTTCAGCGAGAGCCTCAGCCAAGCGGTCGGCGAGAGCCTTGCTCATTATGCTGTTGTAGTCGTCCTGGTCTCTCTCGAAAGTCTCGCAGAGGTTCTGAACACCAATGCCCGCGGTGACTGCAAAGGCACCGAGGTAATCAGGGATACCCGTTGCCTTGGATGCCACAAAATCTGAAAGGCAGAGGTTGCACCGGCCAGGTGGTTTGGCGGTCTGCTGCCGTAGGTTGTGAACCGTGCGGAGAGTCGTATCGCGAGTCTCGTCCGTGTACAGTTCAATGTCGTCACCTACCGCATTGGCTGGAAAGAGCCCAATCACACCACGGGCGGTGAGTAGCTTCTGTTCCACGATCGAGCGTAGTAGAGTCCGGGCATCGTCGAACAATCTGCGAGCCTCTGGGCCTACGGCAGGATCGTCGAGTATCTCGGGATAGTGTCCTTTGAGCTCCCAGGCTTTGAAGAAGGGCGACCAATCGATGTACGGCTCGAGTGAGTCGATTGGCACGTCATTGAATACCTGCACTCCCAGCTGTCTGGGGCGCGGCGGGTCATAGTGATCCCAGTCCAGGTCGACTCTGCGGCGCCGTGCCTCTTCCAGGGATATCAAGCGCCTTTCGCTGGCCAGATCCCTGTGAGACTTCCGGAGAGCAGTGTACTGATCGCGGATCTCGTCGACGTATCTGTCTCTCTCAACGGACCGCAATAGCTTGCTAACAACGCCGACACTTCGCGACGCGTCGGACACGTGAATCGTGGGGCCGCTGTAATGCGGTGCTATCTTCACCGCCGTATGCAGGCGGGAGGTGGTGGCTCCGCCAATGAGGAGCGGAATCTCCAGCTTCTGTCGCTCCAGCTCTTTGGCGACGTGGACCATCTCGTCCAGTGACGGCGTTATGAGGCCACTCAATCCGATGGCGTCCGCCTTCTCCAGCTTGGCCGCATCGAGGATGCGGCTCGCCGGCACCATTACGCCAAGGTCGATGATTTCATAACCGTTACAGCCGAGCACCACGCTGACGATATTCTTGCCAATGTCGTGCACGTCGCCCTTGACCGTAGCCAGGACCAGCCTCCCAGCCGGCGCGGCCTGCAACCCGGCGTTGGACCGGTCTCGTTCGATGAAGGGAACGAGATAGGCAACAGCCTTCTTCATTACACGGGCGCTCTTGACTACCTGGGGGAGAAACATCTTACCGCTACCGAACAGGTCTCCCACCGTGTTCATCCCGTCCATGAGCGGTCCTTCGATGACCTGAATCGGTCGCTCGCACTGGTTCCGGGCTTCTTCGATGTCCTGCTCGATGAAGTCGACTATCCCGTCGACGAGGGCGTGCACCAAGCGTTTCTCCACAGGCTCCGCCCGCCACTGCTGTTCCGGTCGCCGCTTGGCTACGGTGCCACTAACGGTAGTAGCTAGATGCGTGAGGAGCTCCGTGGCGTCGGGTCGCCGATCGAAGAGAACATCTTCGACTGCTATCAGTAGGTCCTGTGGAATCTCGTCATAGACGGTCAGCTGCCCTGCGTTGACGATCCCCATGTCCATGCCTGCGTTTACAGCGTGATAGAGGAAGGCGGAGTGCATGGCTTCCCTCACGGTGCTGTTCCCGCGGAATGCGAAGGAGAGGTTGCTGAGACCTCCGCTGACGTGCGCGTAGGGAAGCGTCTCCTTGATGGTGCGAACGGCGTCTAGATAGGCCATTGCGTACCGGTTGTGTTCCTCGATTCCCGTAGCAACTGCAAAAATGTTGGGGTCGAGTACTATGTCCTGTGGTGGGAATCCTACCCGTTCGGTGAGGATCCGATACGCTCGAGTGCAGATCTCGACCTTTCGCTCAACCGTGTCAGCCTGGCCCTGCTCATCGAATGCCATTACTATGACAGCCGCTCCATACTGTCTGACCTGTCGCGCCTTTTCGATGAAGGCCGCCTCACCCTCCTTCAGGCTTATGGAGTTGACGATGCCTTTGCCCTGAACGCACTTGAGGCCAGCCTCGATGACCTCCCATGCTGACGAGTCGATGACAATGGGGACCCGACTGATGTCGGGCTCCGTCGCAACGAGATGGAGGAATCGGACCATCGCCGCTGTTGAGTCGAGCAGGCCCTCATCCATGTTCACGTCGATCATCTGCGCGCCGCTCGTCACCTGTTGTCGGGCGATCTTGAGACCGGCCTCATAGTCTTCCGTCTTGATCAGCTCTGCAAAGCGTCGTGATCCTGTCACATTGGTTCGCTCGCCTATGTTCACGAACAGCGTATCAGGCCTAATCACGAGTGGCTCCAAACCACTCAGCCGGAGGCGTGGCTCGATGGCGGGGACCACACGTGGTGGCACTCCAGCTACGGCAGCTGCTATCGCCCTGGTGTGGTCCGGCGTGGTGCCGCAACAGCCGCCCACCAAGTTCAGTAGCCCACTGCTGGCGAACTCGCCGAGAATCTCTGCCATTTCCCCAGGTGACTGCTCGTACTTTCCAAACTCATCGGGAAGGCCGGCGTTGGGATGGCAACTGACGAGTGCATCGGCTAGCGCGCCAAGCTCGTCGATATGGGGGCGGAGTTCCGCGGCGCCCAGCGCACAGTTGAGGCCGACTGCAAGTGGCTCTGCGTGGCAGATGGAGTACCAAAAGGCTTCAGTGGTCTGGCCCGAGAGAGTACGGCCGCTTGCATCTGTGATGGTGCCGGAGATGACAATGGGGATGTCCGCCGCACGGTGGCGCAGCACGTCGCGAATAGCGTATATGGCGGCTTTTGCGTTGAGAGTGTCGAAGACCGTCTCAACCAGGAGGAGGTCGACTCCACCCTCAACCAGGGCATCAGCCTGCTCGTAGTAGGCCTCCGCTAGTTGATCGAACGTGATGTTGCGCAATGCAGGGTTGTTCACGTCCGGGGATATCGACGCAGTCCTGTTTGTCGGCCCGATACTCCCCGCAACAAAGACAGATCTCTGGCCGTCCGTCACGGTGGGATCGTCCACTACATGCCGTGCCAGCCTCGCCGCAGCGAGATTCATCTCACGTACCGCCAGCTCCATGCCATAGTCGGCTTGAGAAACACCATTCGCGTTGAATGTGTTGGTCTCAATGATGTCTGCACCTGCCACCACGTATTCACGATGGATGGCTTCGATCACATCTGGCTTGGTGAGTGACAGTAGGTCGTTGTCCCCTTTGAGCGAGGTAGGGTGATCAGCATACCGCGCACCACGGAAATCGTCTTCCTTGAGGTCGTACTGTTGGATCATGGTGCCCATCGCACCGTCCAGGACGAGAATACGCTCCTTGAGCTGCGTTCTCAGCAAGTCAACCCGCTTGATCGCAGACGTGCGCATTGGGACCTTTCGACGAGTCGTGACTCATGAGCCTGGGGGTGAGGTTTGAGGAGCCGTCTTGCGGGCACACTCCCTGGCTTGCCTGCTATTCACCATACGAAAGAGCCCTGGTCGCTAGCTGCGCCAGGGCAGGCTTTTTAGCGACTTGTTTAGCGTGGCCGCAATATGCCGCAAATCACCACGTGTCTTCACTTGTCCACAACCAATTTAGAGCCCAGAATGAGAAATGGAAGTGCGCCCTATTGGCCGCTGATCCCCAGTGATACAAGGAGCTGCTCGGTACTCAAACCGTCCACGCTAATTCGTTTACGGCGGCCAGTAGTGCCGCTGACGATGCGTACCGCCGACCGCGCTACTCCCGTCTCTTGAGCGACAAACCGTGCCAACTCGTCGTTGGCAGCACCGTCAACTGGTGGGGCTTTTACTCTGATTTTGAGGGCATCCCCGTGCCAGCCGACGATCTCGGTCCTGCTGGACCGCGGCTGTACGTGGACTGTGAGGATCGCCACGGTCATAACAGATTGAGCAGCATGCGCATCACGAATATCTGCAGCAGCAGCCAAGCCACGAGCGGAGTGATATCGATCATGCCTATGGGCGGGATGACTCTACGCAGGGGATTGACGATCCAGTCTGTGAGCAGATAGGCAGGGCGCATCCAGCGATTGAAACGACTGACATGGAACCAAGAGCCGATCACCCTGACTATCAGCGCAATGATCACCAATTGACCAGCATAGTAGACGAAGAGCCGCAGTATGCTGCGGGGCCCCGACGCTCCAGCGGCATTGAGTCGCATCACTTGGACTACGACCCACTCGGACAGCGAGACCAGCACTATTCCGCCGACCACGCTGATCCCGAGAAGCCACCAACCTGCGTTCTGCGGGTTGCTACCTCTCCCGTGGAGCCATTGCTCTACTGGCCTCAGCACGGGATCGGTGGTCCGGCGAATGAACTGGCCCATCGAACTGAACGGATTGACGCGTCGTGTCCGGATTGCCCAAGATCCAACAGCAACCAGGCTGCCAAAAAGGAACAGTCCAAACACAAGAGCCCGTACGGCTTCGAGTATTGGCATCTGAGTTTGACGACCTCCATCTTACGGCTCTACAGATCTTCTGCCTTGCGAACGTCAATTGACCCGGGACAGGTCCGTTCGCACAACTCCAGTACATCGATACGGGACGGAGACAGCTAGGTTGCTCGTGAGCTATCCCGCCAGCGGCATCCGGCACTTGAGCATGAATGAATCTTAACCAAAACATGGAACCGTCGTTCGACATACTTTCATTACAGTGGTACCCGACGGCATGTGGAAGTATAGCGCCTGGCCATACGACTGGAGGTGCACAGTGAGCAATAGAACCAAGCTGATTCTCGTGGGCGGGCTCTTTTCGGGACTCATTGGGTATGGAACGGTCATTGCCGTGGTGAGTCTGCTGAACCTGCTGAGCGGCCGCTCTCCGTTCTACACGGCCGCTCTATTCGGATCCGCTCTATTCTACGGACTTGAAGATCCCGCTACTCTTCAAGTTGCACCCGGGCCGGTCCTGGCGTACAACATGGTGCATGTGCTCGCATTCCTAGCCATCGGCACGGTCGTGTCTTGGCTCGTCTCGCTTGCCGAGAGGTATCCGGCAGCACAGTACTTCATCCTGGTCGCTCTCATCTTTGTAGCGTTTCACATATTCGGGGCACTGTTGCTCTTTGCTGAACCGCTGCTTGGGGGTGGGGCGTGGGTGGTAGTCAGTGTGGCCGGTGTCGCCGCGGCTGTCACGATGGGCGGGTATCTGCTCAGGACACATCCGTTGCTGCGGAAGGAGTTGAGAGAGATACCGATGGGCGATGTACCTCCCGAACAGTCCGCAGTCGATCGATAGCAGGACGAACGGGCCTTCAATGATTGATTACCTTGGTGGGTTCCACGAGTCGATCCGAGGCTTGCTGGGCAAGTTTTTGCATTCGCGGCACGGGCGCCGTGTGCACTTCGTGTATCACACCGGTTACGAATACAGCATCGGAGGTGTCGCATGGGATCCACTTCGGGCGCAGCGGACCATAGCCTATCTGCTGGATCGAGGGCTCATCGGTGAGCGTGACCTGTCGGTTCCCATACCGGCTTCTCTGGAGAATATCGCCCGTGTTCACACAGCGGAGTACTTGGATCGACTGGATCATCCAGAGACTATGGAGTCCGTGCTGGGATTCTCAGTCACGGATGAAGGCTGGCAGGGACTGATCGATGTGCAGCGCCTCATGACCGGCGGCACGATCCAGGCGACGCGGCTCGCACTCCGCACCGGCTGTGATGCGGTCAACCTGGGCGGGGGTTTCCATCACGCCGATGCGGAGCGAGGTGCTGGCTTTTGCATAGTCAACGATGTTGCAGTGGCCATCAAGCGCCTACGAGCCAAGGGCTACGGGCATCGCATTCTGGTAGTGGATCTGGATATTCATGATGGCAACGGAACGCGCATCGTATTCCGGGACGATCCCACGGTCTACACCCTGTCAATCCACAATGAGACGTGGGATGACCGCCCCGCAGTGGCCGATTCGACAATCGCGCTCGGTCCCGATGTTGACGATGCCCGGTACCTTGAGGTGATCCGAAGGGAGTTACCACCAATAGTCGCAGCCCACAAAGCCGCTCTTGTGCTGTATGTGGCCGGAGTGGATCCCGCAGCTGATGACCAAATCGGCAACTGGCACATATCCGAGGAAGGCCTGCTAACTAGGGATAGGATGGTGCTCGAGGAGGTGAAACGCGATGGCAGAAGAGTGCCACTGGTTGTTGTGCTGGGTGGCGGCTACGGAGGCAAGGCGTGGCGATACTCGGCTCGTTTCTATGCCTGGATGCTGGCGGGCGAGGAGCTTGACCCGCGGGAGGATATCGATGCCATTGTCAGGCGTTTCCGCCGGATCGAGAGTGAGGCTGCTGGGGAGACCCAACCACGAGACTCTGCATGGGGGTTGAGCGACGAGGACCTACTACCGGGGCTGGCTGGCGCGGCCGATTCCCGGATGCTGAGCGAGTACACCAAGGTCGGATTTGAACTGCAGCTGGAGCGGCTCGGAATCTTGAATCAGGTTCGGGCCAAAGGGTTCGCGGCGCCCACGGTCACTCTGGACACGTCGGAACTGGGCCACACCATCCGTCTCTTCGGAAACGCAGACCGAGCCGAACTCCTCATGGAACTGCGGCTACGTCGGGACCGCCTTGCCCTGCCGGGGATGGAGATGCTCTACGTTGAGTGGTTGTTGCTCCAGAATCCCCGGGCGCACTTCACCGCCGACCGATCGCGCCTGCCGGGACAAGAGAAGCCGGGCCTTGGACTGTTGCGTGAGATCGTCGCCCTATTGGTGTTGATCTGCGAGCAAATCGAATTGGACGGAATAATGTTCGTTCCAGCCCACTACTACATGGCTGCACTGGGACGCCGCCACCTTAGGTTCATACACGCCGCTGATGCTGCAGCATTTGACGCGATGCAGGAGGCAGTTTCTGAGCGAGCGCTGGCCGATGCCACCCACCTGATTGACCAGGGAGCCGTGGTGGACAAGGCCACCAACGTACCCATCAAGTGGCATGCACCACCTATGGTTCTTCCGGTTAGCAGGCGCCTATGGCAGAGCTTGAACGGGACTGGATTCGAAGAGGAGTATTCCAGGATCCGGTCCCAACTGTGTTACGAGCTCAGGCACCCTTCTTGACACGTGCCGCCGGCCCCAAGACCTTGGCAACGAGTCGGGCTTGTTCCTCCCGGTGCTTGATCAGGTATCCCTCGGCTGGACTGGACCGTTCGGGGCGGGCGACATGACTCGTCGTCGTCCACTCAGGCACAAGCTCTGCTAGCTGTGGCATGACCCACTTGCGCGCCCCCATGTTTGCGGGTTCTTCCTGCAGCCACACGATTTCGCGCGCCTTCGGGTACAATGCAATCAGCTCGCTCACCGCATCTTCAGGGAAGGGGTAGAGTAGCTCTATCCTTGCTATGGCGACGTTGTTCGCGTCGGCACGGAGGGGCGATCCTATCGCGTCGTAGTAGACCTTACCGGAGCACAAGACGATGCGGTTGACGTCCTCTCGCAACGCTGGTAGCGTCGGGTCGTCCAGCACGTATTGGAAACGTCCTTCTGCGAGATCCCCGAGCCGTGAGACTGCAGATGGATGACGCAGCAGACTCTTCGGCGTCATCAGTACCAGTGGCCGCAGCTGCTGGTGCATGGCTTGTCGCCGCAAGAGGTGGAAATACTGCGCGGGTGTTGAACAGTTCGCCACTCGAATGTTGCATTCGGTACCCAGTGCAAGGTAGCGCTCCAGTCTTGCGCTCGAGTGCTCCGGGCCCTGTCCCTCATAGCCGTGGGGGAGGAGGAGCACCAATCTCGACGTCTGCGCCCATTTGGCGAGTCCGGCAATGATGAACTGATCGATTATGACTTCGGCAGTGTTGGCGAAGTCGCCGAATTGCGCTTCCCAAATCACCAGAGTCTCTGGCGCCGCAACGCTGTACCCGTACTCGAATCCCAGTGCGCCGTACTCGGATAACGGGCTATTGTGCAGTTCGAGTGGAGCCGTAGCATTGCCCAGGTTCTGAATTGGCGTATAGCGGTCACCGGTAGCAGCGTCGTGCAGGGTCAGGTGTCGTTGGCTGAACGTGCCCCTTACGGTGTCCTGACCCACAAATCGAACAGGAAAGCCCTCGACAAGTAAGGAGCCTATGGCGAGGGTCTCAGCGTGCGCCCAATCGATGGCACCGTCGGTGTCAAAGACCTTCTCCCGGCGGTCGAGTTGGCGTCGCAGCTTGTTGTTGATCGTAAAACCGTCAGGCTGCCGCAGGAGTTGTCCGTTGAGATCGCGGAGTACCTCCTGGTCTACCTTCGTATCGGGCTCGGCGGTGGCGCACCCGTCTCCGTTCCCGCTGATGGGCTGCATCCCGACAGGCCGGCCCACCTCCTCCTTGATGTGAGTGTGGGCCTCCGCTAGCTCGTGGTACATGAGATTTCTTTCCTGCGCAATCTCGTCTGCGGTCACTACACCCTGTTCTATGAGGGATCTTGCGTACGACTCGGCAACCGGGAGTTGCGAGTCGATCCTGGTGTACATCAGGGGTTGTGTGTAGCGCGGTTCATCGCCCTCATTGTGCCCATAGCGCCGGTATCCAACCAAGTTTATTACGCAATCGTCGTGGAACATCTTTCTGTACATCATGGCGAGCCGGACAGCGGCGACACACGCTTCGGCATCGTCCGCATTCACGTGAACGATAGGTATGTCAAACCCCTTGGCGAGATCGCTGGCGAAGTCGGTGGATCGAGCTTCAGCGGACGTCGTAGTAAATCCGATCTGGTTGTTGGTAATGATGTGCAATGTGCCACCGGTATCGTACCCCTCGAGACAGGCCAGATTCAACGTTTCGGCAACGACACCCTGACCCGCAAAGGCCGCGTCACCGTGCATTAGAATCGGGATTACGCGCCGAGGGTGGTGCCTAATGCTGCGCCCTGAGCGATCTGTCTGACTTGCCCGTACGTGACCTTCGACAACGGGATTGACGGCCTCGAGGTGACTCGGGTTGGGCATTAGGATGACGTCCAACTTCGCACCCCGAGCTGTCTCAAATACGCCGCTCGCACCATAGTGGTATTTCACATCACCCGTGCCGGCCCCGGTGGCGAGAGTGTCTTGGATGTCACTGCCGCCCTCGAACTCGGACAAGATCGTCTCGTAGGGAACGCTCAGGATGTGGGCGAGAACGTTCAGCCGGCCTCGGTGAGCCATGCCCATGACTACCTCGCGGGCACCTACGTCTCCGGCCGATTCGATCGCAACCTCGAGCATGGGGATCAGAGCTTCTAGACCCTCGATTCCGAACCGCTTCTGTCCGATGTAGGTTCGTTGGAGAAACTCTTCGAATGTCGCTGCCCGCGTCAGACTGAGTAGGACTCTGCGCTTTTCCTCGCTGGACAACGAGTGCCTGTGCTCACCAGACTCGATTACCTGCCTAAGCCAGTCTCGTTCTTTGTGACGGGCGATGTGCTCTATCTCGTAGGCGATGGTGCCGCAATAGGTACTCTGAAGCTCTGGGAGTACATCGACCAGAGTCTTACCTGGAACGAATACGCCTAGCACATTGGCCGGTATTCGCGCCATGATTCCAGGTGTGAGGCCAGTAGACTCTGGTTGTAGAGCCGGATCCCCGAGCGGTTCGGTTCCCAGCGGGTCCAGATGCGCAGCAAGGTAGCCGTGGGTGCGGTAGGCGTCCACGAGGGACATCGCAGCGGCCACATGGGAGATTAGCTCGTCCACCACCCCCGCGCGGGCCTGTGCCGATGGAATGGAGTGGGGTGACTGACCGGATTCCTCTCCAGGTTCAAGCAGGGAGTCCGGGATGACGATCCGCATTGCCGCAGCCACTTCCGAGTAGAATCCGTCATGTCCTTGCAGGAGGAAATCAACGGTGCGCAGGAACATCCCGGACTCTGCGCCTTGGATGATTCGATGGTCGTAGGTACAGGAGATCGTCATCAGCCTCAGGTCAGCGAGCTTTCGGATAGCGCCAGTCGCAATTATGGATCCCTGTCCCTTCATGAGACGCGGCACCGACGCTACCGTCCCTATGGTGCCGGGATTAGTCAGGGTGATGGTTCCCCCCAAGTACTCGTCCGGCAGGAGCCTACCGTCGCGAGCACCAGCCACCAGGCGTTCGTACTCGTCGTAGAATTCACGAAAGCTCATGCTGTCGGCCCCCTTGATCACTGGCACCATGAGCTTCCGCTTCCCATCTCGCCCTTCCGTGTCTACGGCTAGGCCGAGGCCGACTGTGGTTGGCTCCACTCGGTGAGGCGACCCGTCGTGTTCGATGACCGTGTGGCCGAGCGTCGGAAGGGCCTGGCTTGCCTGGACAACAGCCCAGCCAACGAAATGAGTGAAAGAGAGCTTGATACCTTGCGCCTTGAGGGCGTCGTTACAATTGGCCCGCACCTTCCACAGCAGCGCAACGTCAACATCTCTAAAAGAAGTCGCCGTTGGGATGGCGAGGCTCTCCTCCATGTTCTGCAGCAGGCGCAGCGCGGGACCCTGGATCAGAGTGGAGGTGGCGGTGGCTCGAGCATGATGTGCAGCAACAGGAGTGTTTGTGTTCTCGGCGGCGGCAGCAACGGTTGCTGGATGCATTCCCCTCAAGCCGCTTGCGAACAGCTTTCTCCATTCCTCTGGCACTGAGTTCGGGTCGCGCAGGTAATCCTCATATAGAGCCTGAGCGAAGCCCGAATTGACCGTTTCGAAAATGTCTTCAAACACGACTGGATCGCGCTCCGGTTCGGATCAACGGTCTGAATGAATGAAGCTATGCCCTCGAACGCAAGTCGAGTTGTGGTGGGGCTATTGTATTCGCCGGGTCTTTCGGTTCATGAAGTCCGTCAATATGTACTGCCCGAGAGTCATGGCGCTGGTGAAGTAGGCCTTGCCGCGCGAGATTTCACAGACCCGCTTGACGAATTCCACCAGCGCACGTTCCCGGGCAAGCATGAATGTGTTGATCATGATCCCGGCGCGAGCGCAAGCCGACACCTCACGATATGTCTCCTTGACGATCAGCGGATCAAGGCCCATCGAATTGACGTATATGCGACCGTCAGGCATGGTGAGTGCCGAGGGCTTGCCATCTGTGATCATGACGATCTGGCGCATGTCCTTCGTCTGGGCAGCCAGGGTCCGTCTGGCGAGTTTCAACCCCTCCGCTGTGTTGGTATGATATGGTCCAACCTGAGCGTGAGCTAGCTTGGCCAACGGGATTTCCTCAGCGGTATCGTGAAACAGCACGATACGAATAGAGTCCCCGGGGAACTGAGTACGGATCAAGTGAGTGAGAGCCAGAGCTACCTTTTTCGCGGGCGTAAATCGGTCCTCTCCGTAGAGTATCATGGAATGGGAACAGTCCAACATCAGAACTGTCGCAGCACTGGAGCGGTACACGGACTGGTGCACCATCAGATCCGGGTAGTCGATCTCAACCGGGGTACGCAGACCATTCCGGGCAATTGCGCTACATAGGGTACCGGAGATGTCAAGATTGAGTGTGTCACCGAATTCATACTGTTTCGGCCCTGACTCTGCCTCGATTCCGGTGGCGAGGTAGGGTGTCTCGTGGTTTCCGAAGCTTGATTTCCCGATGCTTCCTAGCAGGTGCTTCAAGGCCCTGTAGCCGAGAAAGTCGATCCCCTTTGCCGTCAAGTTGAACTGCACGTCCTGAGCTGCCGAACGAGCGTGCCCACCGGGGCCGAACACAGTCTTTTGCGGCTCTGGGATCTGTGGGACCGGCTGAAGGTTCAGATATCCTTCGTCGATGAGTCTCTGCACGATTTGGTCGAGGAGATCAGCCAACTGCTGTCTTATCTCGCTGTCTCTATCATGGTCGCCAGAGGATTCACCCCGCAGAACCTGAAGCATCTCGGCTGTCAGCTTGCCCGATTCAATCAGTCTCTGAATAATCGCCTGTTTTAGGGCTTCGATGGACCTGTCCGGTTCCTCCCCTGTTAAATCGCCCCAAAAAGGGTCATACCACGGCCCACCGGCGAAACCCGAGTGCAGCAGAAAGTCGCTCAAGTCCCCGAGCAGGTCCTCGAGGTTCAGGGCGTCGATGAGCTCGGGGCTGTATCTGGAATAAGTGGTGAACCTCATTTGGATAGCCGCCTCTTAGGCAAACAACTCGGGCCCACCTTTTCCGAAAGAGCTGGGCCGCTCGGACCGTGATCGGGTATAGCCAAGGTCTTCGTTGCGCGAGATTCGTTTCTGTGCAACCAGTCCTTCGAGAACCAGTTCGCAACCAGTGACCATGGCGGCCGGGTCTTTGATCGGTGCCAAGCCGAGGTTGCGCACGAGATCCAGCAGACCGGTGACGGCCGAGAATCCCTTCAAGCAGAGGTCTGCGCGCTCGTTCGGTGAGATCTTCAGGGCGCCACCCTCCTCGAACCACTCAACGATCTCATCGCAGTCGGCACCACCCGCTCGGGACTCGAAAGTACTGCCTGCGGCACGAACAACCAGGTCGTGGGCCACTCTTTCCGCTCCCTGCAACTCTCCCTCGTACTCGAGTTCGATCTTGCCGGTGATTGCAGGAAGGGCTGAGAACACGTCGGATACCCGCGCAACGACGCGCTTCTCCTTCGTCAAGATTGCCCTCTGCTCCGCGTTTGAGACGACCTGTTCCGTAACGCTTATGGGCAACCGCTGACTCACACCGGACCGCCGGTCGACTCGCTTGTCTTGCCGTGCCTCGAAGGCGATACGCTCGATCAATTCGTGGATGAAGTCCGGCACATACAGAGGGTGTCTATTTCGGTCGGTCCACGACTCTTGCTGAGTGATGGCGATGCCGTGTTCCAGGGTGATCGGGTAGTGCGTGGCGATCTCACTGCCGATGCGATCCTTGAGCGGAGTGATGATCTTGCCGCGGGCGGTGTAGTCTTCAGGGTTAGCCGAGAAGACGAGAAGCACGTCGAGCAGAAGCCGTACCGGATATCCCCTGATCTGTACGTCACCTTCCTGCATGATGTTGAACAACGCCACCTGAATCTTGCCTGCCAAGTCGGGCAGCTCATTGATAGCGAAGATTCCCCGATTGCTTCTGGGTAAGAGACCGAAATGGATTGTCAGCTCGTCAGACAGGATATGCCCGCCCCGGGCCGCCTTGATGGGATCTACGTCGCCAACAATGTCGGCGACCGTCACGTCCGGAGTAGCCAGCTTCTCAACATACCTGGCATCGCGCTGGACCCACTCAATGGGCGCGTTGTCGCCATGTTCCTGGAGCAGTTGGCGGCCGTACTTGGACAGCGGGCGGAACGGATTATCGTTAACCTCGCTTCCAGCCAGAATGGGCAACTCCGGGTCCAGGAGGTCCACCAGAGCGCGCAGGATACGGCTCTTCGCCTGACCGCGCAGTCCCAAGAGAATGAAGTTGTGCCGTGCCAACACAGCGTTGATGATCTGCGGCACGACGGTATCGTCATAGCCGACAATGCCGGGGAGTATCTCTCCGCCTCCCTCTAGAATCTGAACGAGGTTCTGACGCATCTCATCCTTGACTGATCGGAGTCGGCGTGCCGGATCTCCCCATTCGGACTGCTTGAGGTCTCCCAGGGTGCGTGGTCTGGACTTCATGGGCTCCTTGGTGTGGCTGACTGTTCCTAATGAAGTGGCGGCTCGGTCAGGAGAATACAGCTCAGTCGAAGTTCGGTTCCACGGCTGCCAGCCGGACAGCCGTCACGCCACGGGCGGCAACAGGTACTCTGACAGTACCATTCCGGTGTGGCAGTGGTTCCCCGCTGGGCCGTTCCAGGAAATCGACAGGCTGGGCGGTCCCAAAGCGGATTAGGCCCCAGCTAACGGATACGTCGCGGGGGACACCCAGGAGTTCCTGCAGGTAAAGAATGATTGTGTCTTCCTCGGGTGTCGGTACCAAGCCCAGCACAGCCACTCCGACTCGTTCAACATCCAGGAACGCTCCAAAGGTGGGCAGGCGACCACCAACGTGGGGTTCTACCCTGGCGGTCTGGAAGGGGCCTGTGGCCCATCCGAATTGCCAAGGCAGGTCGGGGCCATCTCCGTGGGATTGCACGCCTAGCCGGTATCGGGCCAGCCCGGCGGGTGCATGACTAGTAACAGATCCGGCTGCGTCGACCGAGGCGAACGGTGCGTCGAAACCCCTGAAGAGAATCGCGTCCCAGTCACCGGCGAGGCGCACCCACCGCAGGTGCTCCAAGCCAACCACCGGGGGACTGCTCTCTTCCTGGCCCAAAGGTACCTCCCACGATACGAGTGGCTCGGGTACGGCAAACTCGAACCGATACGTGAGACTTTGGTCACTGCTGGACCCCGCCTCGTTCTCGATGTCAATCCACGGGAGCTGGTCGTAGGCGGTCACGGTGGTCCTGCAACTACCTCGACCCGGCGACCATCGCTGCGCTTCGAGACGGGTGGCTATGTTGGGCAGTCTCCAACTGGCGATTCCCTCGAGCCGAGCCTCGTCTACCGCATTCAGTCCTGCCGAATCATCGCGGACCAATTCGCGCCCGTCTGATCGGTCTTTGAGGGACCGGATCGCCCCCGACACTGTATCCAGACTCACACGCATCCGCTGACCTTGGATCTCAGCAACTTGACCCGTTGCCGTCCATTCCCTGGTTTCTCCGTCTGACTCGTCGGGGAAGTACGCGTACCCCAGCCCCGGAATGTTGGTCACGACCCGTTCGCTTCCGTCACAGAGGCGCACGAAACCCGAGCGGGAAAAGGGTGACGGGTTGAACACGACCGTGCCCGGGACGATGGCGGAGATTTGGGATGCGATCGAGGTCAAATCAGCCGATCCCGGCTGGACCAGCCCTGCGAAGATGCTGAGCATCTGGTCAGTTCGAGTCGTGTCCGCGGTCGATCTCTGACGGTTCCAGTCACGCAGCCGTAGGGAGGACGGGATGCTTGACCTTCTTGTCGGCTCTGGTTTCGTGACAGGGACGGCGGCTCCGCGCGCCGGCTGAAGTGAGCCCAGAATGCCGTCGACGTCGTCCACTCTGAAAGTCGGATAGGCAAAACGCGCGTTCCAGTCAGAGACGGCTGCATGGATTGCAGGCAGTTCATCTCCGGCTACAGAGTTGAGAACTAGAGCCACACTCTGTTCATAGGCCGAACGCAGAAAGTGCGGAGAAGTAGTGAGCCATCCTTCAATCCGAGCGGTCATCTCTCCGCGTGTTTGGGTGAAGCCAAGTTCCTGCGGAGTCCCACCAGGAGGTATCGTCGCAGCAAGGACGTGTGTCCCGTCCGGGCTTTCGAGCCAACGGAAGGCATCTCCCCCGCTGGGCACGATCACAAGTTGAACGCCCGAGCCGGCGAGCAGTAGCGATACAGTGCTCGACAGTACTCCCGGATCCTGCACCAGCACGGCGGGTCCAGTTGTGATGCCGAGTCGACTCAACTCCTTCACATGAGAACCAATCGAGCCGATGAGCGAAAGATGGTCCAAGCCGCCCATATCGAACGATTTCGGTATTGCATTGGCTCGCAGACCGTAGTTCCTATACACGGCTGCCTGCATCATGCGCGCGATTGGTCGCAGGCTCAGCAGTTCGTCCATTAGTACATCAGGATCCACTAACGTAAGGAGATGGACTGTCCATCTCCTTGGAGGCGCTATTCTGTGAGTCGTTCTGACTGGACCACGCAAGCCGGGAGCTTCGAGTTCCGACACGATCCTGGTCGGTTGGGTGAGCGGTAACCACAGTTCTCCATATAGATCGTTGTCGCGGTGCAGGACTCCAGCCGTCCCTAGGAGGCGACGCGCTCCGTCATAGACACGCAGTCGGCCCGCCTGTGCACCAATCCCCGTGGCAGTGAACCGCACGAGACATCGTTGACCATCAGGGTGAGCGCAGAAGACTGATGCGGACGCCTCGACGCGCAAATATGGGCTACCGATTCCGCTCCATACTGGCGCAGTGAGCCAACCTCCCAGAGCGGAAAGGGTGGCTATGAACGATCTACGGTCCGTCATCGTGGTTGGGACGTGAGTTGGGTCCTTGCATTGGGATCACCTGTTAGCTGGGACGTGCAATCTAAACCTCATACGTGAGCTGGCCTCTTTTGAGGTGACAACCGGTCCCACCGCTTGTGTGATGGCAGAGTGATCGAGCCCAGACTGCCATCAACACCCCCGATTCGGACTGAGCGCACAGACCCTCTTGGTGGTGGGATCTTCACCTGCCGCGTCCGGCCATTATGTTCTGTCCCAACCGATCCGTCACGGCCATACGGTAAGCAGGCCTAACGACCCGAATGTACCCGAGAGACGTTCATGGATGAAGCCCTTGTCATTCATCGACTCCAATTCGCCTTCACGGCAACCTACGACGCCTTGTTTCCCCAACTCACAGTGGGTCTGGCGCTCCTCATCGTGATTCAAGACGATCTCGGTGGAAAGCGACATCGGGTTGGCTTGGCGTGGTGGACTCAGGGGATGACCCTGGTAGCAGACTACTTCATCTACGTGTGTTCGCCGGCTCGGTGGCAAGGTGACCCTGGAAGGAGAGGGGTACCAAGGGCGGTGACGGCGGTCAGAGTCCTGTGATTGAGATAGTCGCCCTCGACGCAGACGACACGCTCTGGCACAACGAGCCCCTTTATGCGAGGACCACCGCACGATTTCGCGAGTTGCTCTCCTCCTATTATTCGTCCACTTGGATCGAAGACAGGCTGTCGGAGACCGAGCTTCGCAATCTGCCTCACTACGGCTATGGCATAAAGAGCTTCTCGCTGTCCATGATAGAGACCGCAATCGAGCTCACAGAGGGTCACATCAAAGGAGATGAGATCGGCGAGATCCTCTCCATCACCAAACAGATGCTGGCCGCCCCAGTCCAACTCCTGCAAGGGGTCACGGAGACGGTTACTGAACTTGCCAGTTCGTACAGGCTAGTCCTGGTCACCAAGGGAGACTTGTTCGACCAGGAATCTAAGATTGCCCGCTCGGGCCTGGGAGACTGTTTCTCAGAAATTGAGATCGTCAGTGATAAAGACAAGACGATCTATGCTCAGATCGCCTCACGCAACCGGATTGAAGCCAAACAGCTCGTCATGGTGGGAGACTCCCTCAGGTCCGACGTCATACCGGCAATGGAAGCTGGGTGCCTCGCCATTCATGTCCCGTACGAGACCTCTTGGCAGCATGAAGTCCTGCCAGATGAGGTGCTCCAGCAGTACAGGTTTCTCACAGCAAACAGCATAGAGGAAGTGCCGGGGCTAATCGAAAGACTTCATAGGACGGCTGTCTAGTGTTGGGCGCGGGCAGTGGGAATGCCCACTCAGCCACCTGAAGTCTGTGATGCCTCCCGAAGCACGACAAAAGCGGCCTCTTCGCCCGCCAGCAGCTGCTCGATGGGGATGCGGATTCCCCAGTCACTCTCGAAGTATTGGATAGGCTGCCCGTTCGCAGTTGGCAGCCAATTCTGCGGAAGACCTGGGAGGATTATCTCGAGCCACGCACCAGCAAGTGCGCTATTCATGGGTGCAGTGACTGTGATTTCCACACCGCCGCCCACGGTGCCGCGCATCTGCACTCCACTCTCCCGACGCGCGAGCCACCAATCACTTATGTCTCGTCCGGATGCTATCCACCACCCACCTGTCGCTCGAGCACTGTCGATCACCTCGCCGACCACCCGCACTCTGCTGGGTACTCCACCGACCTGACTCCGAGTCGATATCACGGCGAGGCCACCCAGAGCTCTGGCTTTTGCCATACCCTCGAGGTATGCCTCGGTCAGGCGCATAGACCGAAGTGCACCTTCCTGTACGAAGACGTTGTAGTCGTCCTTGAGTATCCTGGGCAGCAGCACTATCTCCCCCGCAGGCGTGGCAAACACCTCGGGGCTAGCAGTGCGGGACTCGTTCACGGCGAGCAGGTACGTACCGCCGACTTCGCGCCACGCTCTCAGCGTGTTCTCGTCGAATCGCTCCTCTGGAGGATGCAGTCCGTATGCCGAGTCCCCTGTCCAGCCACGGATCTCTGCCCAGCTTCGACCTAAACGGGGACGCAGATCGTTGTACGCGAGGCCTGCGAGGATTGTGTGATCGGAGGTCTGGCTGCCGATCTCGCCTGCCAGCTTCAGAGAGTCCGCAACCTCCGGAAAGTCCAATGCCATTTGCGAGACGACGAAGAAACTGACTCGGGCGCTCTTGCGCCTAGCCAAGTCAGCGAGGGCTACGGCATTGCCGAACTGGGACTCGACATCCTGGGAGATCATCAGTGCGGAGCGAGAACCACCGGGCCAGGCAGTGATTTCTGCCATGGGAATTTGGGCAGCCCAGCGCAGGCCGTTTGACAACAACAGTGACATTCGCTGGTTGTCCTCGGGACGAGCGCCATGTCCCAGCCTGAACCCGAACCAAACGATGCGCCCACCACTCTCAGTCCAGCCGGTGGTGGCGGCCGCATGGACCGCGTCGTTGGCATCCGCTGGTGTGGCGTTCAACGCCCAATCCGACCAGTATGTTCTGGGCCCGTCAGTCGCCGCGGCGAGTTGGGACTCGTACCGTAGCTCAACGCGAGTCCCAGGATCGAATCCAAGGGACAAAGGTGTGCCCGCGGGAACTGTGAAATAGAGAGCCTCTCGCTGCCGCAGTTCGCGGATCTCAGCAGCTCCGGTAAGTGTTCGGAGCGCGTGCCACCCCAGCCACTCGCAATTCGAGTCACGGGCGCCCGCTGCCCAAGTCACGAGCAAACCGCCCCCCCGCTCGGCATGGTTGCGAAGTGCAGTCACTTCTTCGCGTCGCAGGCACACTGCAGAAGCGGCGACCAATAGCTCATTACCCGACAGCGCCTCGATTTCCGCAGCCGAAGAGACCCGGGTCACACGGCCGCCAGTCTCCCCAATGAGTCGTTCCCATTGGTCAAGCTGGTCTGGGTAATACTGTGAATCAGGAAAGAAACTCCGGCTAGAAGGAGAGTAGAACAACGCCGCTTCGTAGGCCTGTTGAGCCACCGCTGGTGCGTTGGGTAAGAGGGCGGCTGGGACGGTGTGCGGTTCCGCCAGAGCTGCGCTACTGGTGAGTCTCTGAATATCGATATCTTGCCAGAGGCGCACCCCTGCAGCGACCACTCCAGCCGCGAGCACACCGAGCAGCAGGATTCCCCCCAACCATTGGAGGGGCGAGCGTGCCCGGGGAACGGGATCACGTTTCGGCGACACTAGTGTCCTCGGTTGCAGGCGCAGACTCCGGCGGCGGTTCATGGATCACGAAGTACCGGCTCTCCGCCCTGTCTTCCTCGGTTTGCCTCGGCCGGCGTGCCAAGCGCAGTTTGTAGGCGAGGTACGACATCACGCCCAACGCGATTGTCACTAGTATGGTGACGACGATAATCGTGATCAGGAGATCGATTACAGACATTGGGCTAGCAGTCCGTTGGGTGTCGTGTTCACGTTGGGCAGCGGCTTGTCACCGGTGCCCTGCACGGGTAATCTGACTCAACTCGATTCGGCGCAACTTCCCCCAATCCATCCCAAGGTTCAGCGCTTCCTCCACAGCAGCGAAGGTCTTCGTCACGTCCAGGAACAGGATGAAAAAGAACCTGTACACGACTGCTAGCGGTACGAGGGAAAGCGACTCCTCCTCCATCGAAACCGTGATCAAAGCCACTACCAGATCGAGCAGTGTCAGCAGGATCCACCAATACAACAACAGCTCGCCCATCCCGAACAGAAGGGCGACAATAGCGAAGAACAGATGAGCATAGACGTTTAGGACCGGCCAGACAACACCCTCGAATGCCATCTCCACCGCCGATAGCCATAGCGGAAAGTCGGGGAATGGCCGCAAGAGGATCCACTTCTGCTTGCGCACCGCCTGCAAGATCCCTCGCGTCCAGCGATAGCGCTGCTGTATGAGGTCGATGAGGTTAGTCGGACCTTGCGTCCAAGTTATTGCGCTGTCCTCATAGATGATCCGCCATCCGGCGGTAATGAGCTGTAATGTCAGGTCCGCATCCTCGGCAAACGTGTCAGCATCATATCCGCCAACCTCCTGGAGAGCCTCCAGGCGGAACACGCCGACTGGGCCCGGGACTACGTTCACGGCACCGAGGAATCCCTGCGCGCGACGCGGCATGTTGAGACCTTCAATGTACTCCAGAGCCTGCAGACGAGTCAGCAAGTTGTCGCGATTGAAGATCTTGACGTTACCAGCTACTGCGCCAACTGATGGATCCTCGAAGTGTGGCATGACGACATGTAGGGTCTGGGGCTCAATCCAGGAGTCGGCATCCATGCAGAGGATGAACGAGTACTGGGCCTGTGCAATACCGGCGTTGAGTGCGGTCGCCTTACCCCCGTTTGCCTTCGTGAGGACCCGGACCGCGACATCGCCATGCTGGCCCTCCCATTGCCGCGCCACCTCAACAGTCTCGTCTATCGACCCATCATCTACGATGATCACCTCGTAGGTGGGATAATCGAGTCTCAGCAGCGCTTCCATCGCGTCATCAAGCACCCTGGCTTCATTGTACGCCGGTACAACCACCGAGACCGGTGGGAGATTATGGCTTTCAACACGTCCCCGCGCCGTTTTTTCGGCATGCTGCAGATAGCTAAACCACAGGAGTGCGAAATACCGAACAAACAATATTGCGAGGAAGATGATCAGGCTGATCAGCACCAAGCGCACGAGGAAGCGCTGCACCTGGAGTGGCGAGTGGATTGCCCAGTAGACGAACAGCACAGTGGCTAACACGACTGCGGCAGTACTCACGATGGAGACGACAGGACGTATCTTTCGTGCCATTGCTAATACTTTATTGCTAACACCATGTTTGCCCCAAACGAGTTGTAATCACCTTCTCTGCCTCGCAAGTACATGACGTCGGTGCGGAACACGATGCGGTCAGTTTCGTACCCGACACCTCCCTCTGTTCCGAGTTGCGGTTCCAAATCCAAAGTCCCGGCCGCCCGTTCTTTCATCAGGGCCAGGCCTGGAGTGATCCGGCCGTAGAGCTGTAGAGGGCTGTGAGTTGGACTGCTCACCGCGAACTGCAGCCCATTGGACCAAAACACGGAAGGATCCCAGTAGAGCCGTCTGCCTTGGAGAACGGGGGCAGCCTTTCCGAACGTCAGGACTTGTGACGTGATGGCTGCACTAAGAAGCTGCGTCAGCGCTCGCCGCGTGGTGAATGCCAGGTTGAGACGGACGTTGGTCTCATCGGCACCGTGAAAGGCGGCTGCGGATGCTGCACCACTGAGAGCCCAAGAGGTGTTCAGTTGGCGGAAGAAGGACGTTTCCAGTTGGTCAGCTAAGAGACCACCTGACACACTCTCCAGCGTAACTGCCTGAGGAAAGGCTCTTCCGTGGTGGTAGACTGCGGCGAGGGCGGTGCCGTCGACGTCGGGCATTTCCATTCGGAATTCGAGGGTGGGCTCCGTGCCGGACCTGTCGAAGCTCTCCACTCCCGTTGCCAAGGACGTTCGAACGGTACCCATGCGCCACCAGCGTGCGATCTCCACCTCCAAGAAAGGCCCTTGCTCGGTTGCCGGAGCCCCGTCAAGAGCCGCACCCTCGATCCGTCGGTAGCCGCTGCGGACCACTGCGCCCGTGTTGGACCACACATAGCTGGCCCTGGCCATGACATCCAAGCGCAAGAAATCGTCGGAATCCTGGAACAAAAGAACCTCCGGCCCGGCACGAGGCCTTTCTCTCTCAACGATGGCGTCGGCTGTCTGTTGTCGGACATTGGCTAGCCCCAAACGGGCTTGCTCGTTGTTCGGAGCCCTTGCCAGGGCTTGGCGGTACGCTTGTGCCGCCTGGATTCGGTCGCCCCGCCACGAGTATAGATCCCCCAACAACACCCAAGCCTCGGTGCACTCCGGATCGTCCTCCAGTAGTGTGAGCACAGCACTCTCGGCAGCTTCATTCTGTCCGGTCCAAGAATAGAGCTGAGCCAGGCGAAAACGCTCCGTCGAAGTCAGGTCGCGCAGTTCTCCCACTTGAACGAGCGCATCCCTTGCCGCGGCAAGATCCTGCAGGTGGAACTGTTGAAAATCGGCCCATTCGAGCCAGAGGCCAGGGTCAGCGGGATTGCGGAACATTGCTCTGCGATAAATCGCCGCGGCCTGTTCAAAGTCTTCGACCCCTACGGCCCTACGTGCCTGCTCAAGCAGCGTCTCGCCGGGAGGAAGTGTGGCAGTCAAGAGCGAATCGAGGTACGCTCGCAACACTGCAGTTTCAGGATCCTGCTGGGCGTAACTCGGCATGGCCCGGAGGACCTTGAGGGCGTTAGCCGGATAACCGTCCCACGACAGCACCCGAGCCAGTTCCAACCCGTATTGCTGCTCGTCGGGCGACTGCGCCATGAGAGCCCGATAGACGTAGGTCGCTTCGCGGTACTTCCCGGCCCAGACGAGGGCCTGGGCCAGTTCAAGGTGGAGCTCTGCATCCGATGGATCAGCAGCCACCAGTTCGCGGTACAGCGCTAGCGACGACTCGAATCTGCCTTGATCCCGCAGCAGTCTGGCCAAGGCCAGCTTGTCAGCTGGCTCCCCGTAAGCATGAACCAGCCTCAGGTAGATCTGCTCCGCCGCTTCCTGGTCACCGAGGTGGAGTAGTACCACGGCGTACTCCCGCAAAACGTCGATGTCGTCGGGATGTTCTGCCAGGTATTGCTCGAACACGGGTTGCGCACGGTCGAATTGCTCCGCGTCGATCAGTGGCCCAACCTCGTTCCAGAAGATTTCAGCTGGCCCAAGGACGTCCGGCTCAAATATGATGAGCGGGGTGGGCGGAATAACGTGTCGGAGTCCCAGAGGCCAGAAGGGTATTGTCCCGGTCGGAAACGTAATGCCTGACTCGATGAGATTCGCGTTCAACACGAACCGCCGCGGCAGCACAATCAGCACGAATGCCGAAGTTGTCGCTCCCAGGGTGGCCAGGATGAGCGAAAACCGCAGCCAGTAGGGAGTGTGAGTTGCTGGACGATGCGGCGCGGCTGGCATTGCGAGATAGGGCTGGAGAGAGCTACCGATGACCGAGTTTCACCGCGGTTCAGCCCGACCCCGTCTCGAGAATCTCGGCAATCCGGCTCGCCTCGGTGGCGCTGTTGTACAACGCAACCTCGAGTCTCCGATCGCCGAGGCCTGCTCTCTCGAGAGCGTTCTGTACTCGGGCCAAGAAGGCTGCGGCTTGGTTCGGCCGAGCTCCTTGGAGAACGACCCCATATCCAGTGGCAATCCGGCCCACGAAGTCACCTACGTCACGGCGGATCTGCTGCGCCAGCACCTGCCCAGTAACGTCGGCTACGTCATGCTCGGCTGTTACTCTGACGAGAGTAAACATTGCGCCATCGGGAGCTGCGAGTCGTTCCCTGACACCCTTCACGAATTCGGCTTGCTCCAACGTGACTGCGCGAGCCGATTCAGCTGGAACATCTTGATACCGGCGGGTCGGTGACAGACCACGAGTTGACTGAATAGCTCTTTCAATGCGTGACGCGAGCTCAGCGATGCTGAACTTGTCACTCAAGAAGTCGTTTGCACCCGCATCGAGCGCACTGGTTCGGTCCGAGGCTCTGAGTCGATCATCCGCAACCATTATTATCGGTGCGGCGGTCAAGGGCCGGAGAGCACGACAGGCTTCTACCGCGTCCCGGCTCCGACGGCGATCCACATATGCAAGTATCACCCCAAAGGCCTCGCCATCCTGGAGCCGAGCTACGAGAGTAAGAGGTTGGTCGAGCTCGACCACATCGTATTGACTCCGAGCCCAGCCAACGATCTCGGCAGGCATTGTGTCTGCCAGTTTGAGCAAACTGAGGCGCCGCTCAGCGCCGATTGGAGCATCGGTTCGGCGTCTGTCGAATCGGCCCGACGGTTGCTGCAATCCCTTGCCCGGCACCAACTCGAGAGAGACCGGTCCCTGGGAGTCAGTGGGCGGACTGATCCGGCGGATCCAGAGTTGTCTGATTCCATTGGGGAGTCTCTCCATCTTCAAGACGCCGGAGGTGGTCTGCAGAACCCATTCGGTAGCTGGGGAGAGCGATTCGGAGAGATCGCTGCCGAGAGTCACCCAGGTGGTCGCTGCGGAAGATTCGGCCCATTGTACAAAACGATTGCCGAGCGCCGTACCAGCCTTGGTTTCCCACAGTGGTTTCCCTGGATCGATGCCGAGGCGCGACACGCCATTCCCGGTGCATGCGCTCAGTTCCTCGAATACGTCGCCTGGATCGGCGGCCCTCTGAAGCAAATGTTCAAAATTGTCGGTGAAGCCCAGCAGACGCAGCTTTCCCCTCTTCCAGGCTTGCTCGAGACCGAAACCCAGGTGGTCCGCTTGCTCAAATACACTCTGCGGGTGAGTCCCGGTGAGCAGAGCGACGGATTCGCCAGCTGCAACCCCGGTACCCAAGAATTGGAGCAAAGCCGCGAACTTTCCACTTCCGGGGACACCAGCTATCACGTAAATCCCGCCAGCGCGAATTCCACCCGTTCGCTGGTCGAGGGGCCCGATACCAGTGTTGATGCGCTTCATGGCGCGGTTCTCCTAAAGAACCAATGAACATATAGCAAGAATCGATCCCGACGCTGGGCCGGGACTCAAAAAGAACGGCGGCCCAGCCATAGGGCGACCAAATTCGGGGAGTTGGCCGACAACTGCGCAATATAAGTCGTTGTGAGAAGTAGCAGTTAGACTTCCCGCAGGGCCACTGGGGAGGTTTTGCTATTGGTGCCATCTGTCCGGACCGCGTGATCGGACGGCTGCAGCAACCGTGTCTCGATACGCCCAACCGCTGCGCGTCGTGGAGCCAGATGGCAACCTGCAACAACTGCATGGCGGATAGCAGGTCCTGGTAGTGAGGCAGCTTGTGGATCTGCGTGCCAGATGGACGATTCACCACCTAGCCTAGCGATTCAACTTCCCGAGGAGCTAGTCCCGTTCCGGAAGGTCTTTGCTGCTCGGTTCCACTTTCACGGCAGTGACCTTCACCTCGGCGGTTTCCGTGACCGGATCGTATCCGGATCCAGTCAGGATGTTCACAGGGACATCGCTGAAGCCGAAACTGCTGAGACGGTGCCCCTTGGCGAGCGTCGCGTTGCCTTGACCTTGATGTCCGCCGAGCCGCGTCGGCTGGTGAGCGTCGCCCAGCCCCCATCCTCAAGGCCCGATTCTCGTACGTCATCGGGGTGCACCTCTTAGCGTCGCCTCGGGTAGCAGGTAATCGATACCCTGCGAGCGGCTCGTTTGAGTGCGAGTATGGTACGACTCCAGGCAGCGGCCCGTGGTCAGCCACACCGGGTAATCGGCGTCGATGGTTTCGGCAGGGTCACGATAGTGGACGATCTTGAATATGCCTCGCCCGTTCATGATCAGCGGAGCCGCCATTCCCAGACCACTCGCGCTCATTGCCATTTGAGGGTAGGGTAACGGAATTTGGTTGCTGATCAAGTCGGTATCCGCATGTCAGGGCGGGGTTTTGGGTCGATTCTGCGGGTTAGTTCCGATGTACGGTTACGCTACATGGGAAATCGCCCTGCTGTGGGAAACATATGGAACGGCATGGTGCTATCCTCTTTGTGAGGTTTGTGGTGTGTTGGGGACCGTTCCGCTCGGCCGTTGCGGACCTTTGGTGGCGGACGCTTCCGGCCATTTTGGCATGATTTTGAAGCTTCGAATCGATGTCTTGAAGCTCCAAATCGACGTCTCAAAGCTCTGAATCGAGGATTCGA